>OGHO01000001.1_pt1 | contig 292649 bp, 246 predicted proteins | sample 1571421 | NCBI WGS metagenome assembly OGHO01 (sample SAMEA2581937, study PRJEB24529) | metagenome | biome: Human gut stool | place: China | collected 2011
TGAAGCAGGATGCGGAAGCCAAATGCGGGCCGGTACTGGCTGCGGAAGGGGACCCAAGGATCACAAAATTCGGCAGATTTATGAGGGCTACCAGACTTGATGAGCTGCCGCAGCTGTTCAATGTGCTGAAAGGCGAAATGAGCATCGTCGGACCCAGACCGGAACGGCCGTTCTTCGTCAAGCAGTTTATTGCCCAAAAGCCTGAATATGACTATCGCCACAACGTAAAACCAGGCATCACGGGCCTGGCACAGATAGCAGGTAAATACAACACCAGTGCCTATGACAAGCTGATCTACGACCTGCTGTATATACAGGACGTCAGCGTCAAAACAGACCTGATGATCATGCTGCAGACATTCAAAGTTCTGCTGACAAAAAGCAGTACCGAAGGAGTACAGGGAAAATGATTGATGATTTAGTTTCCATAATAATGCCTGCCTATAACGCAGAAAAATATATAGAAGAAGCTATCGAAAGCGTATTAAAGCAGACATATAGAAATTGGGAACTGATTATTACAGACGATAAATCAACGGATGATACACCAAAAATTTTGGATGAATATATCAGAAAAGATGCTAGGATAAAAGTTATATATTTGAAAAATAACAGTGGTACAGCTATAGCAAGAAATACCAGTATTGAAAATGCGTCAGGAAGATATCTGGCATTTTTGGATAGTGATGATATTTGGAAACCTATAAAACTGGAAAAACAACTGAAATTTATGCAGCGAAAAGATTGTGCATTTAGTTTTACAGCGTATCAGTATTTGCAAAACAAACCTGAAGAAAAATTGAGAATTATAAAAATACCTAAATGTTTGACATATCAGGAAAGCTTGAGAAATACCATTATAGGTTGTTTAACGGTAATAATTGACAGGAAGAAAACAGGCTATATCAAGATGCCCTTGGTAAGGGCAGGACAAGACCATTTGACCTGGTGGTCAATTTTGAAACGTGGATTCAAAGCCTATGGATTACAGGAAAATTTAGCTGAATATAGGAGGACAGAGAATTCTATATCACATAATCGCTGGAAGGCTATCAAAAGGCATTGGAAATTATATAGAGAGTATGAAAAAATAGGAGTTTTTCGAAGCAGCTATTATTTTATATGTTATGCGTTCAATGCGGTAAAAAAACATTATTTATAAGAGAAGAAGGGTGTACATGAAAATCGCAGTAGCAGGAATCGGATATGTAGGGCTTAGTAATGCAGTGCTATTAGCACAGCAGAATGAAGTTTGGACAGTGGATATTCTTCAGGGAAAAGTTGACCTTATCAATAATAAAAAGTCGCCTATAGCTGACAAAGAGATTGAAGATTATTTAATAAGTAAAGATTTGGACTTAACAGCTACAACAAACGCAGAAGCTGCATATAAAGATGCAGATTATATTATTATCTCCACACCGACGAATTATGATTCTGAAAAAAACTATTTTGACACATCATCTGTGGAAACAGTATTGGCGTTGATCGAAAAAATAAATACACAAGCAGTGGTTGTTATTAAATCTACAGTACCAGTTGGCTATACAGAAAAGATAGCAAAGAAATTTGTGCTTCCTAACATCCTTTTTGCACCTGAGTTTTTAAGAGAAGGGAAGGCCTTGTACGATAATTTATATCCTTCAAGGATAGTAATAGGTCTACCCGTTAATTGCAGTGAAGCCTTGCGTAAGAAGGCTGGGAAATTTATGGATTTATTAAAAGAAGGTGCGATTAAAACCAACATTGCAACTTTATTAGTAAATACAACGGAAGCTGAGGCAATAAAGCTTTTCGCCAATACTTATCTGGCTATGCGTGTATCTTTCTTTAATGAATTAGATACCTATGCAGAGTTGAGAGGATTGAGCACAAAACAGATAATAGATGGCGTCTGCCTTGATCCAAGAATAGGGAGTCACTATAATAATCCGTCTTTTGGTTATGGCGGTTATTGTCTGCCTAAAGACACGAAACAGCTTCTGGCAAATTATGGTGATATACCAAATAACCTGATTAGTGCCATAGTAGAATCGAACAGGACAAGGAAAGATTTTATAGCGGAAAGGATCATAGCTAGGAAACCTAAAGTAGTTGGGATATATCGGCTGACAATGAAATATGATAGTGATAATTTCAGACAAAGCTCAATACAGGGTGTAATGAAACGTATGAAGGCAAAAGGGGTAGAAATAGTGATCTTTGAACCGAATTTAAAAGGAAAAAAGTTCTTTGATGCAAAAGTAATAACCGATTTCGATGAATTTAAAAAGATTAGTGATGTGATAGTTGCTAATAGAATAAGCAATGAATTAAGTGATGTAAGTCAAAAAGTATATACAAGAGATTTGTTTGGCAGAGATTGATGATGAATAGAGAACAGAAAATTTTAGTTATAGTGACTGACTATCCGGATAAGGTTGGAAATGTAAAATTACAGTATATTCATACGAGAAATGTTGCGTATTTGAAATTCGGGCTTACGGTTACAGTTTTAAACTTTGCAGCTAAAGAAGACTACTTTGTAGATGGAATAAGAGTAATAACATTAAAAACATATAAAAAAGAGAAAAAATATTTTAATGAACTTATAAGTCATGCGCCTAATATCAAGCAGCACCTGATTTTTTTGATTTTATATGGAAAATATTTTTTGAAATACTTTTTTTTCTTTCATGGGCATGAAGTTTTACGTTGTAGTAAAGTATATCCTAAAGAGTATGAATATCAACAATCAATATTTATTAAAACATGGTTGAAAAATATTTATGACATTGTTAAGTTAAAAATATGGAAGATATTTTTTCTAAAAGTGGTGGATAAATCTAGATTTATTTTTGTAAGTAATTGGATGTTAGAAGAATTTGAAAAATGGGTGGGTATCAAACGCTCGTGTTTAAAGAATCGCTATTATATTACTTATAATAGCGTGGGAGAGATATTTGAAAAGAAGCAATATGATTTCAATTGTGATAAAACATATGACTTTATTACTATAAGGTCAAATTTAGATGGTTCAAAGTATTGTATTGATATAGTAAATAATTTGGCCAAAGTAAATCCACAATATAAGTTCTTGGTTATAGGTAAAGGTAGTTTTTTCCAATATTATCCTAAAGCTTCTAATCTTGAATGGCTCGATAAAAATCTCAGACATGATGAGATGATTGTGCTATTAAATAAGTCAAGATGTGCATTGATGCCTACACGTGTAGATTCGCAGGGTGTAATGTCCTGTGAAATGGCTACATTTGGTATTCCGTTGATTACTTCTGATTTACCTGTATTTTATGAAATTTTTCATGGTTTTGAAAATGTCCAATATATTGATAATAAAGATGCTGTTGATTTAAGTAGTATTTTGGTCGATATAAAAGCAACTGGTACTAAAAACAAAAAATATTTTTTGGAAAAAACTATACAAGAAGAAATAAAAATATTTAATGATATTTTACAAGAATCTTAACTAAATAGAAAAAATATAAAGAAACTTTAAACAAGGATAAATAAATGTGTAAAGTAAGTGTTTTAATGAGTGTTTTTAACGAAAACGAAAAAGAATTAGATGAAGCTGTATTTTCAATAATAAATCAAACATTTAAAGATTTTGAATTTATTATTGTAAACGATAATCCTAAAAATACAGATTTAGCTAAAAAGTTAGACGATTTTAAAATTCTGGACAAGCGGATAGTTATTATTAAAAATGAAAAAAATATTGGATTAGCTATGTCAATAAATAAAGCATCACAGCTAGCAAAAGGAAAATACATCGCGAGGATGGATGCAGACGATATAGCCACTACTGATAGGCTTGAGAAAGAATATAATATCATAAAAAAGGGAACAGTGGATTTAGTTTGTTCCAATTTTTATTTTATAGATGAAGAGTCGCGATTATTAAGTAGAAAGTTTGATTTTTTGACAAAAAAACAATTAATTAAACTTTTGCCGGTATGGAATACAGTCCATCATCCTACAATCATGATGAAGAGAGAGGTCTTCTTGAAATTAGGGGGATTTAGAGATTTCCCGTGTGCACAGGATTATGATTTATGGTTACGTATGCTTTCTGAAAAATATACGTTCTTAATGTTGGAAGAAAAATTATTAAAATATAGAATTCGCTCTAATAGTACAACTTCATCAAAACGCTTATTACAGGTTTTGACTATGAATTATGCTAAAAAGTTATATAAAGAACGGAAAATAGATGGTGAAGATCATTATTCTCCTCTGGATTATGAAAATTTCTTGAAAAATAATGGATATTATGATGAGCGTTATTGTAATGAGATAGAGAAAAAAAGATTAGTTTTTTTAAGGTATAAAGCCGCTGTTAATAAAAAAAAGTATATTCAAGGATTTGTTTATTTGAGTGGCATTGTCGGGCAATCAAAGTATTTTAGAAACAGATTTTTTACAGTATTAGAATTTGAGTTAAAGAAGAAATATTTCAAATATTTTGGGGGATAAGTAATGTTAAGAAACCAGCTAAGAATAATAAGAGATTTATTAAGATATCAATTAATTATTAGAAACAATAGAGTGAAATTATTCAATCAAACTCCCTGTATAATTGCCAGTAATTGTAATGGCGGAATTATTTATCATGACTTGGGTTTGAAGTTTTTATCTCCGACCATTAATCTATTTTTCTATCCGCAAGATTATCTTAAATTTATAATGAATCTAGATCATTACGTAAAAGCACAATTATGCCCCCCATAGTAGTTGAAAACAACAGGTATCCTATTGGTATCCTAGATGATATAGAATTACATTTTATGCATTACAAAACATTTGAAGAGGCTGCAAAGCATTGGCAAAAAAGAATAAAACGAGTTGATTTTGCTAACTTATTCTTCATTATGACGGACAGAGATGGTTGTACTTATGAGCAAATAAAAACTTTCGATGAACTACCATATAAAAACAAAGTGATTTTCACACATAAAGAGTATCCTGAATTTAATTCTGCCTTTTATATTAAAGGGTTTGAAAATGAAGAAGAGGTAGGGATTCTTTCAAATTTTAGAAAATATTCATGGAAGCGTTATCTCGATGATTTCAATTATGTTGACTTTCTTAATAATAGTCGGAAATGAGTGAACAACATGAATTTATTACAAGCGTTATATCCATTGAAAGTACTTATGTCAAAAGACAGTTTTCTGTACAAAAAGATTAGAACTATGTATAGAAAATATATGATGAACAATAATTATCTGGCGCTTTTAAATCATGATTTTAGAGCTGGGACTGGATATAATTTAAATTTGGAATCACCTCAAACTTTCAATGAAAAGTTACAATGGTTAAAATGCTACTATCGCGATCCCTTAATGGCGAGGTGTGCTGATAAGGTAACTGCTAGAACGTTTGTAAAAGAAAGAATTGGGGGGGGAACATTTGATTCCAATTTATGGTATTTATAATAAAGTGGAAGAGATTGATTTAGAAGAACTCCCAGATAGGTTTGTGTTAAAAACCAATCATGCATCGGGACAGGTTATTATTTGTAAAGATAAACATAGAATGGACTGGAAAAATGAATTTAAAAAACTTAAGGGATGGCTAGAGAGTAATTATTATTATGAAAGCGGAGAATGGATATATAAAGATATACAGCCGAAGATAATTTGTGAAAGATTGTTAGATGAAAATATTAGTGATTATAAATTTTATTGCTTTTCTGGAAAACCAGAGATTTTATTGATTTGTTTTGATAGACAATATAATTTAACAATGAATTATTATGATATGAATTTTAACTTTTTAAAGGTAAAGCAGAGCTCAGATAATAACTCAAAACAAGTTAATATGCCTAAGAAATTTGAGTTTATGAAGTCATTGGCAGCCGAATTATCTGCACCTTTTCCGCATGTTAGAGTAGATTTTTTTGCGATTGATGATCAGGTCTATTTCAGTGAGCTTACTTTTTTTGACTCTAATGGGATGGAAGCATTCGAACCTGTTGAATGGGATTATCGGTTAGGTAGTATGATTGAATTACCGAAACAAAATGTTTTTGATAATTGTGCAGAAAGTAGGAGAATATAGTTGGGGTTAGGGTTAAATATATTCTATACGAGTGTAAAACATAAGTTGTCGCTGTTTGGCAATTTTGTTGAATAAAAAGTATTATGTGTATATGAATTAAAAAAAGTCCGAAACTAAAAAAGAAAAAATTTATATGAAGATATCATACTGACAGATGAACAAAAGAAAAAAGTTGATGAATTTTTTGTTAAAAATTATGGTAAGAAAATACCATATTATTGCTATAAATTATATATGTCCTATACAGGTAATTTTGATGAAAAATTTTTCCCGGAATTTTTATTTATACCCAATCTAGAAAGAAAATGGAATGATGACAGATATAAATACGCATTAGAAGATAAAAATTTATTGCCAATTTTATTTAGTGGGCTAGATGGAATAAAAACTCCTAAAATATTAGTGTCTTGTACTAATGGTATTTATTGCGATGGAGCTAACAGGGTTTTAAATAAATGTGAAGTGGCTGACAAATTAAAGAATATTAGTAAAGTATTTATAAAACCCAGTATCAACAGTTGATCTGGGAAAGGCTGTTTGATATTAGATATCAAACAGGGCATAGATAAAAGATCTAATCAAAGTGTTAATAAAATACTGGAAATTTATGGTAAAGATTTTTGCTTACAAGAATTGATAGTACAGAATATTGTATTGAACAGGTTATATTCTGAGAGTATCAATACTTTTAGGATAACAACATATCTTTGGAAAAATACAATATTTTTAACTCCGGTAGTATTGAGAATTGGTCGTGACGGCTATCTGGACAATGCACATCAGGGAGGGGATGTTTGTTGGTGTTGACGAAACGGGGAAACTTTGTGGAACTGCCTTTACTGAATTTCAAGAGAAATATACTGAACATCCAGATAGTCATATCGTATTTAAAGGATATGAAGTCATAGAATTTTATAAGGTATGTGAAGCAGCGAAGAAATTACATGGACAAATTCCTCAGTTAGGAATTGTTCATTGGGATTTGACCTTAGATAACAAAGGTAATGTTATAGTTATTGAAGCGAATACTTATGATAGCAGCATCTGGCTGCCTCAAATGGCTGTAGGAAAAGGTGCTTTTGGTGATAATACTGCTGAAATATTACAATGGATTTCTAAATGACAGGATCAGTGATGTGTTTTGGATAAAGAAAAGATTATGATAACGGGAGCAGCTGGTTTCATAGGATTCCATCTGTCTAAAAGATTGTTGGAATTGGGGTACAGAATTATAGGTTTGGATAATCTCAATTCCTATTATGATATTAAGTTGAAATATAACAGGCTCAAGATATTGGAAAAGTTCTCGGAGTTTACCTTTATAGAAATGGACTTAATTGATAGTAAGAGTTTAAATGATATTTTTGGGCAATATCAACCAGAGATAGTTATTAACTTAGCTGCTCAGGCTGGCGTACGTTATAGCATAGAGAATCCCAAAGCCTATATAGATTCTAATATTATTGGATTCTTTAATGTTTTAGAAGCCTGCAAGCATTATCCTGTAAAACATTTATTGTTTGCATCAAGTTCCTCGGTTTATGGAAATCAGGAAAAAACTCCATTTTCTACAGATGATAATGTTGATCATCCGATTAGTTTGTACGCAGCTACCAAAAAGAGTAATGAACTTATGGCATATACATATAGTAAGTTGTATGGCATAGCTGTTACCGGATTACGATTTTTTACCGTTTATGGACCATATGGTCGCCCTGATATGGCTTACTTTAGTTTTACTGATAGAATTGCCAGGGGTATACCAATAAAAGTATTTAATAATGGTGAAATGCTTAGGGATTTTACATATATTGATGACATAGTTAGCGGAATAGAGAAATTATTAGTTAATGTTCCCGAAGAAGATAATAATAAAGCGAGATACGAAATTTATAATATTGGTAATAACAAGCCAGTAAGATTAATGTATTTTATTGAAATATTGGAACATTTACTTGGTAAAAAAGCTAAGAAAGAATTCCTTCCCATGCAGCAAGGCGATGTTTATCAGACATTTGCTGATATAAGCAAGCTGGAGCATAAGGTGGGTTTCAAACCAAGTACTGGTATCGAAACAGGGTTAAGTAAATTTGTGAAATGGTATAAAGAGTATTATTAGATGGAAGTGTAAAGTGTGAGAAATAATTTCATTAGTGTAATTGTACCAATATATAATGTTGAAAAATATTTAAAAAAATGTATTGAGTCTATTATTAATCAAACTTATAAAAACTTAGAAATAATTTTAGTTGATGACGGCAGTACAGATGATAGTGGTAAAATCTGTGATGAATATGCATCTAAGGATACTAGAATTAAGGTAATACATAAAGTAAATGGAGGGCAAAGTTCTGCTAGAAATGCTGGAATAGACGTTTGCACATCAGGGGGGGAATTCATAACTTTTGTGGATGGCGATGACTATCTTGCCGCTGATATGTATGAGTACTTATTTAATAATAAAATTGAAGGAGGGATATGTTGTTGTGGTATTGCGGATGTAAGCAAATATAAGATCCATGATATTAAATTGCACAATGATATTGTTGACCTTACTGGGAGCGATATTTTGGAGAAGTATTTGGATGTTCAATTAGAAGTATATAATAATGGAAAAGACCAATCTTTAAATCTTAGCACGTCCTTTTGTAATAAATTATTTTCAAAAAAATTGTTTGGGAAGATCCGCTTTCCAGAAGGACTATTGAATGAAGATAATTTTATAATTTTAGATATTTTAAATAAGGCGGTTAAAGTAAGGTGTTTGCCGGAGAACAAATACTATTATGTTAAACGTTTAGGAAGTACTACGCAAAAAGAATTTAATTTACGCAGTTTGGACTTGCCAGAAAGCAGAAAAACTCAAGAAAAGCAAATTGCAAAATATTTGCCAAATTCCTTATGGAAAAGCAGAGTTTTAACTTTATTGGCCTGTATCAATGTTTTGGCCTTGTTAGCAGCTGTCGATAACAGGAAGAATTTAAAATCTGATATAGGAAGTTTATATCAAACTGTCTACGAGAGAAAAGATTTTATAAATAAGCTGGGCTTAAAGTATAAAATCAAACTAAAATTATTTTTATCATTCCCAGAGTTATTTTTTATAATATTTCATCAAAAACTTAAATTAACGAGGATTTATAAGCAAATCTTTTATAATTAATTGAGTTTGGAAAATGAAGGAATAAGATGCGCATTAAGCAAGCAGAAAGAAATATCAGATATTCTTTGATTATATATTCGTTAAACAATATTCTAAAATTTATTGTTCGAGTGGTTTTTGTAAAATGTTTACCTGTTGAGTATTTGGGCATCAATGGATTATTTTCTAATGTATTAGCATTATTAACATTAGCAGAATTAGGGGTAGGGCAATCTATAGTTTATAGTTTGTATAAACCTTTAGCAAGCGATGATACGGAAACAATTAAATTACTAATGAAGTTATTTAAAAAAGCATATATTGCAATAGGTTGTTTTATTATTGCCGTAGGTTTTTTTATGATTCCCTGGTTAGAATGGTTTATAAAAGACAATAATATTAGCAATTTAAGATTGTTTTACGTGATATTTCTTTTAAATACAGGGATAAGTTACTTTTATGCATATAAAAGAGATATAATAATTGCTGATCAAAAACAGTATATAAATAGTATTTATCAGGGAATGGGACAAATAATACTGGCAGTGTTCCAAGTAGTATCATTGGTTGTATATGAAAGTTATTTAATATACATTGCGTTGATGCTTGTGATTACAATGTGTGAAAATTGGATGGTAGCAAGGAAAGCTGATAAGTTATATCCGTATTTGAGAGAGTCTGCTGCAGGTTGTCTAAGCAGTGATATTTATTTAAAAATCAAACAAAATATAAAAGCAATGGTGGGACATAGATTAGGCAGTGTATTAGTTACTTCTTCGCCTAATATCATATTATCTAAATTTATTGGATTATCTGCAATAGCTGTTTATAGTAATTATTTTTTGGTTATAAGTGCCGTAAATAATCTTGCTAATCAATTTTTTTCATCTCTAATAGCTGGCATCGGCAATTTGATTGCCTTGGAAAGTAGCCAAAAGAAAGCGGATATTTTTAAGGTGATTGAGTTCATAGTTGCATGGCAGGCTATGATTGTTTGTTGTGGTTTTTATATGCTTTTCAATCCACTTATCGAACTGTGGTTAGGCAAAAGTTTTTTGTTTGAGACTATTATTGTGGATTGTTTAATAGTGAATTTTTATTTGATGTATATGCGTAAAGCAGTATTGGCATTTCGTGATGCCAGCGGGTTGTATTGGAACGACCGTTATAAGCCGTTAGCAGAAGCAGTGATCAATTTAGTTGTATCTGTGTATTTGACGATTCATTACGGCGTTATCGGTGTTATCTGGGGCGGCATCATCAGTACATTATTGACCTGTTTCTGGATAGAGCCGTATGTTTTATTCAGGAACAGTATTGAGATCAAACTGAAAGACTACTTTAAGGACTATTTTAAGTATGCTGCTGTGACTTTGCTGACAGCCGTTTTCAGTAAGTGGCTGTATAACAAATTGTTTAGTGAAGTTACTGTGATCAATTTTATTCTTGGTGTTATTTTATGCTTAATCATTTCTAATTCGGTATGGATTTTGCTTTTCGGAAAACGGGAAGAAATGGCTTATCTGCGCAATATTGCACGAGAGAAGTTTGGAATGAGATTTTTGTAGGTGTACAAAGAAAGTTTGAGCTTTATTGTAGCTGTTAGTATGTAGTATAGATAGTTTTTAAAATCGCCGCTTGGTGAGTAGTGTTGAACTGTTGCTGGCAGCGATTAGCAGAATTTGCCAGCAAAGGTCGTAGCTGCTGCAAGCTCTGTTGCTTAGTAGACAAAAGAGCTGAAACATATTCGCTACATAAAGTAATAAAAGATAAAAGAGAAATATTCTCATGCTAACATACGTTATTACAGGTTAATTACTGATAATTTACTTATTTACAGATAATTTCAATACTAGCGTACTGAGCAATATTTGCTTACTATTATTGCTAACGCATGTAAGTAGTAGTAACTGAAAAGATCTTAAATATTTTTTATAAAAGTGCATGGAAGGGTATAGGAATAGTACGATGTATATCAAACGTCATTTAGAAACGACAATCGAAAAGCTGAACAGCTGTTTTAAGGTGCTGCTTGTTACGGGGCCGCGACAGGTGGGTAAAACTACTTTATTGCGCAGGCTTGCTGCGGTCGATCGTACCTATGTGACGATGGACGATATCAGTGTACGCAGCCTGGCAATGACTGAGCCGGCGTTATTTCTGCAGCGTTACAAACCGCCGCTTTTGATTGACGAAATTCAGATGGCGCCAAAGCTACTTCCTTATATCAAAATGTATGTGGATGAACAGGGTCAAAATGGTGATTTCTGGCTGACCGGGTCACAGGCTTTTGAGTTGATGCATGGTGTCAGTGAGAGTTTGACCGGCAGGATCGGTATCGTTAATTTATTGGGTTTGAGTCATGGTGAATTGATCGATCGTCCTGCCGGGCCTTTTGTGCCGGAAAATGAATTTTTGCTGCGCCGTGTGGAGGAGTCGCCTTTGTTACCGATGAGTGATCTATTTGATCAGATTTGGCAAGGCAGTATGCCAGCGTTGAATAGTGCTTCTGAACAGGATTGGAACGGCTATTATTCATCTTATGTACAGACTTTTCTACAGCGTGATGTAAAAGAATTGGCACAGGTGAATGATGAATTGCAATTTTACAGGTTCTTATGTGCTGCCGCCAGCTATACCGGCAGTATGCTTAATTACGCAGCTTTGGCTAAAGAGGTAGAGATAACTCCACCGACAGCGAAACAGTGGCTAAAGGTTTTGGCTGCAGCGGGACTGGTATATTTTTTGGAACCGTTTGCGCATCCTAACTTAAAATATGCAGTCAAAGCACCAAAGCTTTATTTTACTGATACTGGACTTGCTGCATATTTGCTGCGTTGGAGCAGTGCAGCAACGTTGGAAGCCGGGGCAATGGCGTCTAATTTTTTTGAAACATGGGTTGTTAATGAGATTTATAAAAGCTTTATTAACTGCGGTCAGATCCCGCCTCTTAGTTATTTTCGTGATTTCAATACCAAAGAAGTCGAACTTTTGATTGAGACAGATGGATGTGTATATCCTTTAGCAATTCGTAAAAGTGCACAGCCAGTAAAAGAAATTAAGAAGTTTGAAATTTTGAAACCGATTGCAGAAGGTGAAAAAGCCTTGAGAATTGGCTCCGGCGGTGTTGTTTGCCTGGCAAACGATTTATTGCCTGTTGATGCTAAGAACTGGTATATACCTGTGGGCTTATTATAAAAAAACAGACTGCCATTTAACGGCAGTCTGTTTTTTATAATAAGTGTTTATTTTGTATATTTTCGGATAAATCTGTCAAGACGTGTTAATGCTTCCCGCAGATTATCTTCGCTGTAAGCATAAGAACAGCGGATAAAGCCTTCACCGCTGGCTCCGAAGCTGCTGCCGGGGATAACCAGCACTTCTTCTTCTGTAAGCAGTTTTTCAACAAATTCCATACTCGTGAGCCCTGTTTGTTTAATACAGGGGAATACATAAAAGGCACCTTCTGGTTCATAAAGGGGCAGCCCGATTTTCTTAAAGCCGTCGATCATGATCTGACGGCGCTTTTCATATTCGGCAACCATTGCCAGCATGTCGTTTTCACAATATTTTAAAGCAGCTATAGCACCGTATTGAGCTGTGATATTGGCACAGAGTACTACATTTTGATGGAGCAGGTTTGCCGCCTGGACGAATGCTGCAGGAGCGGTAAAATAACCTAACCGCAGGCCGGTCATGGCATAAGCTTTTGAAAATCCGTTTAAAACTACTGTGCGGTCTTTGAACTCAGGGAAAGCTGTGAACATAGTATGTTTTTTGCCGCCATAAGTCAGGTGAGCATAAAGTTCATCAGAAATAATCATAATATCATGTTTAACAGCCCAGTCGCCAATAGCCTTGATTTGCTCTTTGCTCATAATAGCACCTGTAGGATTGTTGGGATAACCAAGGAGGATAGCGCGAGTTTTATCAGTCACTGCTTTTTCCAGATCTGTGACCGTGGGAATAAAGCCGTTTTTCAGTTTGGTTTCTACCGGTACCGGCTTTCCGCCTGCTAAAATGATGCAGGCTTTATTAGCAACATAACAGGGCTCGGGAATAATGATTTCGCCATCAGGGACCATAATGGTGCGGATAACGACGTCTAATGCTTCGCTGACACCTACAGTAACCATAATTTCAGTTTTGGGGTCGTATTGCACGCCATAGTTTTTGTAAGTATCAGCAGCTATTGCTTCGCGCAGTTCCAGCATTCCCAGTGTAGAGGTATAATTGCTTTTCCCTGCATTCAGACTGTCGATACAGGCTGCACGTACTTTTGCTGGAATATCAAAATCAGGTTCACCTACGCTGAGTGGTACAATGTTAGGATTGTTGGCTGTTATTTCTAAAAATTTTGCCAATCCGGAGGGCGGAAGGGCTTTAATAAAGGGAGAGATCATTTTATCGATGTTGAAGCTCATGGAAGTCATTCCACCTTTCATAATAAATATAGAAACAATATAAATATAGAAACAATAAACAAATCAAATCTAACACATCTGTATATAGCTGGCAAGTTTAATTATTAAAATATTTTGTATACATGTTAAGTGTAAAGTATTAAACAAATTTTGCTGATCATTATGAATAAAAGCTTGTGTAGAGGCCGTAACTATGGTATAATATCACACGGTGTAAAAATACACACGCAGAATGATCACCCGCTGTCCGCTTGCGGTAAGGGTTAGAGACGATTTCTGCGGAGGAAAAAACAGGAGGCAAATAAAAATGGCTATTATTTCCATGAAACAATTACTTGAAGCTGGTGTCCATTTCGGTCACCAAACCCGTCGCTGGAACCCTAAGATGGCTCCGTACATCTTCACTGAAAGAAACGGCATCTACATCATCGACCTGCAGAAAACCGTTAAAAAAGTTGAAGAATGTTACAACTTCCTGCGCGATGTTGCTGCCCGCGGCGAAAATATTTTGTTCGTTGGTACTAAAAAACAAGCTCAAGAAGCTATGCGCGAAGAAGCTTTACGCTGCAACATGTTCTATGTAAACGAACGTTGGTTGGGTGGTATGCTGACTAACTTCAAAACTATCCAAACCCGTATCAACCGTTTACGTAAGCTGGAAGCTATGGAAGCTGACGGAACTTTTGATGTACTGCCGAAAAAAGAAGTTATCGGTCTTCGTCTTGAGATGGAAAAACTTACTAAATATCTTGGCGGTATCAAAGATATGAAAAAATTGCCGGGTGCTCTCTTCATTGTTGATCCCCGCAAAGAAAATATTGCTGTGCTTGAAGCACGCAAACTGAATATTCCTATTGTTGCTACTGTTGACACTAACTGCGATCCTGACGTTATCGATCATGTGATTCCCGCTAACGACGACGCTATTCGTGCAGTAAAACTTTTAACTGCAAAAATGGCTGACGCTGTTTTGGAAGGTCGTCAAGGTATGCAAATGGAAGAAGCTGCTGAAGCTGAAGAAGTTGCAGCTGAAGACGCTGAATAATAATCAAATACTGGAGGACGAATAAATGGCTGAAATTACTGCTGCATTAGTAAAAGAACTGCGTGAACGTACTGGCGCAGGTATGATGGACTGCAAAAAAGCTTTGAGCGCAACCGATGGCGATCTTGAAAAAGCAATCGACTTCCTGCGTGAAAAAGGTTTGGCTGCTGCTGCTAAAAAAGCGGGCCGTGTAGCGGCTGAAGGTTTAGTTGAAGCTTATATCCATGGCGGCGGACGTATCGGCGTTTTGGTAGAAGTTAACTGCGAAACTGACTTTGTTGCTAAAACTGATGCTTTCAAAGAATTGGTAAAAGACATTGCTATGCATATTGCTGCAACGAATCCGTCTTACCTCAAACGCGAAGAAGTTCCTACTGCTGAACTTGAGCATGAACAAGCTGTTTTGGCTGAACAGGCTCGCAACGAAGGCAAACCTGAAAAAATCATTGAAAAAATGGTTGCAGGACGTATCGAGAAATACTATAAAGAAGTATGCTTGATGGAACAACCTTTCGTTAAAGATCCCGACAAAACTATTTCTGATTTGATTACCGAATCAATTGCTAAAATCGGTGAGAATATTTCTATTCGCCGTTTCACCCGTTATCAACTGGGCGAAGGCATTGAGAAAAAAGAAGAAAACTTTGCAGAAGAAGTTATGTCTTTCGTAAAATAATGAGAAACCGCATAAGAGAACACTTCGGTGTTCTCTTATTTTTTGCCCGAATGGCTGTAGTTCACAAAAAACTCAAGGTAAAAAAGAGGAAATATTGGTAAAATGTAGAATATGAAATAGGATATAGAGTTGCAGAAAATAGGAGGTCGTGGAAGTGGCGGAGAAATCGAAGTATAAGCGTGTCATTTTAAAATTGAGCGGTGAAGCTTTAGCAGGTGATAAAGGGTTCGGTATTGACCCGGAAACGGTTGAGTCCATAGCTTCACAAATTAAAGATGTTACGGAATGTGGTTTAGAAGTCGCTATTGTCAACGGCGGTGGCAACATCTGGCGTGGTTTATCGGGAAGTTCGAAAGGTATGGACCGCGCTACTGCAGATTATATGGGAATGCTTGCCACAGTTATCAATTCTCTGGCGCTGCAGGATGCTTTGGAGACTTTGGGAGTCCCAACACGTGTGCAAACAGCGATCGAAATGCGTCAGATTGCAGAAACGTATATTCGCAGACGTGCCATACGTCATATGGAAAAAGAGCGTGTAGTTATTTTTGCCGCTGGTACTGGTAATCCTTACTTTTCAACAGATACCACTGCTGCTTTAAGGGCGGCCGAGGTAGAAGCCGATGCGATTTTGATGGCTAAAAAGGGTGTTGACGGTGTTTATGATTGCGATCCGGCTAAAAATAAAGATGCGGTAATGTTTGAAAAACTTGATTATATCGAAGTTATTCAAAGAAAATTGAGTGTAATGGATTCTACGGCAATCAGTCTTTGCATGGATAATAAAATTCCTATCGTAGTATTTAATATTGATAAACCGGGTAACATTTTGCGTGCTGCCTTAGGCGAAGAGATCGGTACCCTGGTGGGAGGAAAATAATCATGGCAACAGTAAAAGAAATCATTGAATTAGCAGAAAGTAAAATGCACAAAACTACTGACGTACTGCGCGTAGATCTTGCTTCTGTTCGTGCAGGACGTGCTACTCCGGCTCTGCTGGAAAAGGTTATGGTAGATTATTACGGCACACCGACACCTGTTAACCAGGTAGCAAGCGTTACTGTACCTGAACCGAGAATGATCATTATCCAGCCTTGGGAGAAGAATCTTCTGAAGGATATTGAAAGAGCTATTATGAAATCTGATTTGGGATTGAACCCTAACAGTGATGGTGCTGTAATTCGGTTGAATCTGCCGCAGCTGACAGAAGAACGCCGTAAAGAGATTGTAAAAACTGTTCATAAAAAATCTGAAGATGCACGTGTGATTGTGCGTAATCTGCGCCGTGACGCCAACGATGCTGTTAAGAAAGCAGAGAAGGCTAAAGAAATCACTGAAGATGAAGCTAAAAAGGGTACTGATGATATTCAGAAAATGACTGATAAAATTATCAAGGAAATCGATAATATCATGGCTAATAAAGAAAAGGAAGTTATGGAGATCTGATGCTGATGCCTGATGTGTTGGCACTGCCTTTGGCAGAAGCTATTGCCAGACTGGAAGCTGCCGAGATCGGATATACGGTTGCTGATACGCAGCCGCCGCGCCGGCAAAACGAAGTTGTGGCGGAGAAGATAGCTGTTGAATATGTGGTTAGGCAGAGTTTGCTGTCTGACAATAAAGTAGCTCTTGTAACAGTAAAAAAATATAGAAAGGAGGTGCTGGAGAATGGCATTAGTAATCAATAAAGACGAATGTATCGGTTGCGGTTCCTGCGCTTCTACCTGCCCCGTAGGTGCTATTAAAGAAGCTGACGGTAAATATGAAATCGGTGATGAATGTGTTGAATGCGGCGCTTGCGCTGGTGTTTGCCCTGTAGGTGCTATTAAACAACCTTGATTTTAAGTTTTTAGGACTGCAAGGCCCCCTCTTAGAGGGGGTCTGTCAGTTTTATTTATTCCAGGGAAGGGTTGGTGTGCTTGTGTTTAACAGCTTGTTCAAAATCAAGAAGAATACAAACCCCGACGTAAATATCGATATCGATGGTATTAATTTGGCTAATGTGCCGCAGCATATAGCAATTATTATGGACGGTAATGGCCGTTGGGCTAAAGCGCAGGGAAAAGTGCGAACATTTGGGCATCAGGCCGGAGCTGAAACTTTAAAAACTATTGTTAAAATTGCTGATAAAATTGGTGTTAAAGTTATCAGCGCGTATGCTTTTTCAACAGAAAATTGGAAACGGCCTGTTACTGAGGTCAGTTTTATTATGGAGCTTTTAAGCCGTTATCTGACCAGTGAGATTGAAGAATTTAATCGAAATAATGTTCAGGTTCGTTTTATGGGTTCACGTGAAGGTTTGCCGGAAGTTGTAAAACAGAAAATGGACCACGCTGTGGAAGCAACTAAAAACAATACCGGTATTATTTTAAACTTGGCAATAAACTACGGTGGGCAGGCCGAAATTTTACAGGCAATACAGCGTATTGCGGCAGATACCGAAAAAGGCTTGCTGAAAGTAGAAGATATACAGGCAGAAACTTTTGAAAATTATCTTTATACGGCTGGCTTGCCTGCGCCTGATCTTTTGATCAGACCAGGAGGAGATAATCGTATCAGTAATTTTATGCTGTGGCAAATCGCATATGCGGAAATTTGGACTACAGATGCATATTGGCCTGCTTTTACCCCTGAAATGTTCTTGCAGGCAATCAAAGAATATCAGGGACGCGAACGACGCTTTGGCGGGTTAGTGACAAAATAAATTAAGCAGGTGTAAAAGATATGTTGACTCGTATTTTGACAGGTTTGGTAGGCGTTCCGATAGTAGTATGGCTGCTTCATAGCGGCGGTATGCTTTTTAATGCTGCAATATTTGTACTGGCAGCTATCGGCTGGCTGGAATTTTATAATATGGCCAAAAATAAAGGCTATAATGTTTTTTATTTTTCGTCCGGTATTATGACCTTGGTGCTGGTAGGAAGTTTGATGTATTTGGATGATTCTATTTATACATTATATTCACTGCCGCTTTTTCTGGTCGTAACTATTATTGCTATTTTACTGGAAGGCCTGCATAAGCACTGTAAAGGTCATTTGGTTGAGAATGTTGGTTTGTCGGTTATGGCGGTTTTATATATCGGCATTCTGTTTTTTCACTTTGGTCTTTTAAGGCAGTTACCATTTGAACCGGTGGTTATTGGCTCATTTGTTTTAGAAGGCGGCGAATGTTTTTTCTGGCTGATTATGCTTGGAACATGGGCCAGTGATACTTTTGCTTATTTTGTCGGCTGTGCGATAGGTAAACGCAAGTTGTGTCCAAATGTCAGTCCTAATAAATCTGTAGAAGGAGCTGCAGCCGGATTTATCGGCTGTCTGGCTGTAATGGTTTATTTGGGAGTAAAGGTGTTAGATATGGAGATAGTACAGGCAGCTGCATTAGGTTTATGCGTAGCTGTTTTTGCGCCGCTGGGAGATTTGGTAGAGTCGATTTTGAAACGTTCCTTTGGCGTTAAAGACTCTGGTAAGATTTTTCCAGGCCATGGTGGAGTTTTAGATCGTTGTGACAGCTTGTTGTTTGCCATACCGCTTGGCTATTATGTTTTAGTGTTTTCGGTTTTGTTGACTAAAACACACTGATTATATTATTCGGAGGCTTCAAAATGAAAAATGTTTCCGTGCTTGGCAGTACCGGGTCCATTGGTAAACAGACATTAGAGGTTGCTGCAGCTAATCCTGATAAGATAAAAATCAGAGCGTTGGCGGCACATACAAGTGACGTTTTATTGGAAGAACAGATTAATATTTTTCAGCCTGATATTGCGGCGCTTTCTGATGAGGCCGCTGCAGAGCGGTTGAAAAAACGTTATACCGGCAAGACGAAAATCCTTGCAGGAGAAGCGGGTCTTTTGGAAGTGGCTACGTTCAGCGAAGTTGACACAGTTTTAGCTTCAATGGTCGGTTATGCCGGTCTGAGACCTACTCTGGCTGCGATTGAGCATGGTAAAGACATCGCTTTGGCTAATAAAGAAACGCTGGTTGCTGCAGGAAGTATTGTTATGAGTGCGGTAGCAGAGCACAATGTTACTTTATTGCCGGTCGACAGTGAACACAGTGCCATTTTTCAAGCTTTGGCAGGTGGTAAGCATCAGGAAGTTAAGCGGTTGCTGATAACTGCTTCTGGCGGTCCTTTTCGTGGTAAAAGTAAAGCTGAGCTTGAAAATGTGACTTTAGAACAGTGTTTGAAGCATCCAAATTGGAGTATGGGCAGAAAAATAACTGTTGATTCTTCTACTTTGGCTAATAAAGGGTTGGAAGTTATTGAGGCGCATTGGCTTTTTGACATGCCTTATGAAAAAATCGATGTAGTTGTACATCCGCAGAGCGTAATTCATTCTTTGGTTGAATATCAGGATGGTTCTGTTTTGGCTCAGTTGGGACTGCCCGATATGCGTTTGCCGATACAGTACGCTTTTTCATATCCAGAGCGATTTGATAATGCTTTCGGACAGCTGGATTTAGTAAAAGCAGGTCAATTGACGTTTGAAGCTCCTGATTTGGAAGCATTTCCGGCACTGAAACTTGCTGTCGAATGTGGTAAAGCAGGAGGTACCTTACCTTGTGCATTTAATGCTGCTAATGAAGAATCTGTTTACGCATTTTTGGACAATAAGATTAAATACCTTGATATTCCGATGACTATAGAAAAGATTATTGTCAGACATCAGAATATATTGCAGCCTGTTATTGAGGATATAGAGCAGACAGATGCTGAAACTCGCAGGCTGACCAGAGAAATTTTAAAAAACTTGTAATGAGAGGGGGAACTCGGACATGACAACTATTTTAGCGGCTATTTTTGTTTTTGGTGTTTTGATCACCGTACATGAATTCGGCCACTTTATTACGGCAAAAATGACAGGCATGCGCGTGGACGAGTTTGCCATTGGTTTCGGACCCAACATTTTTCAGAAAAAAGTTGGTGAGACCCTATATAGCTTAAGAATTATTCCTTTAGGCGGGTATAATAAAATAGCCGGTATGGATCCGGAAGAGCCTGACAGCGATGATTCTTTTAAGTCAAAATCTATTCCTGCCAGAATGTTGGTTATTTTAGCAGGTTCGTTAATGAACTTTCTGCTGCCGATAATTTTGTTTTTCAGTATTTTTATGATCAATGGTATTCAAAAGCCAGTCGATCAGCCTATTTTGGGCACGATTATGGAAGATAAGGCGGCCGCGCAGGCAGGCTTGCAGGTAGGCGATCGTATCCTTGCCATTAATGGTGAAAAGATTGCCACATGGAATGATTTGGTAGTTACCTTGCAGAAGTATCCTGATAAGGAGATTACTGTTACGGCAGAGCATCAGGGCGCAGTAAAAAATTATCAAATGACGCCAGCCTATGATGCGCAGTACGGCAGGCCCTTGATAGGTATTTCTCCTACATATGAACAATATCAGCCAGGCGTTGTTGAAGCGGCTACCATGGGCGCTGGCTATACTAAGTATATTATATTTGCGATGATTGACGGTCTGCAGAAAATAATTACCGGGGCGGCGCCGGCAGATGTTTCAGGTCCTATCGGCGTAGCTAAAATGGCAGGGGAGATGGCAAATCAGGGCATGCTTCCGCTACTGAACTTTATTGCTTTTCTCAGTATTAATTTAGGCGTTATCAATTTATTGCCATTGCCGGCTTTGGACGGCGGGCATTTTGTTCTGTTAGTTTTGGAAGCTGTACGTGGCAAGCCTTTAGGAGCTCGTGCGACCAATGCTATTCAAATGGTTGGCGTAGCAATCATTCTAAGTATTACTGTTTTGGCGGTGTTTAACGACATCAGCCGATAAAATAAAGAGGTGTCTTTATGAAGCGCAGAATAACCAGACAATTACAGTTGGGATCTGTATTTATTGGCGGTGATGCTCCTGTTTCAGTACAGTCGATGACTAATACGAGGACCGACGATGCTGCAGCGACTTTGAAACAAATTAAGGAACTGGCGGCAGTTGGCTGCGATGTCATTCGTTGTGCTGTACCTGATATGCCTGCAGCGCAGGCCTTACGGGAAATAGTTGCGCAGAGCCCGATTCCTGTAATAGCTGATATTCATTTTGATTACAAGCTTGCTTTGGCGGCTATAGATGCCGGTGTCAACGGACTTCGGTTAAATCCTGGTAATATTGGCGGACGTGAAAAGGTAGAAGCGGTAGTTGCAGCTGCCAGAATAAAAAATATACCTATTCGTATCGGTGTTAATGCCGGTTCACTGCCGAAGGATTTATTGGAAAAATATGGGCATCCGACAGCAGAAGCATTAGTAGAAGCTGCTTGGCGTCATATTCATATTTTAGAAGAACTTGATTATCGCAATATCAAAATTTCTTTGAAAGCACATGACGTACCATTAACGATTGCGGCTTACAGGCTTTTAGCTGCTCAATGTGATTATCCGCTGCATGTGGGGATTACTGAAGCTGGTACCGTTAATTCCGGGATTATAAAATCGGCAGTTGGTATAGGTACGTTATTGGCGGAAGGTATTGGCGATACGATTCGTGTTTCGCTTACCGGGGATCCGGTTAATGAAGTAAAGGTTGCTTATAATATTTTGAAAGCTTTGGGGCTTAGAGAATATGGGCCGACTTTGATTTCCTGTCCAACCTGCGGCAGGACCAGAATCAATCTGGAAAAGCTTGCTTTAGAGGTCGAACGCCGTTTAAACGAAATAGCAGAACCAATTACGATTGCAGTTATGGGCTGCGTAGTTAATGGACCTGGTGAAGCCAGGGAGGCCGATATAGGCATTGCCGGCGGTATTGGCGAGGGCCTGCTGTTCCGCAAAGGCGAGATCATAAAAAAAGTCAGCGAAGATAAAATCGTTGACGAGCTGTTTGATGAAATTAAGAAAATTTTGGTTGAGAGGAAGATGAAATAATGCGAGTTTCCAAACTGTATGCTCCTACTTTGCGTGAGGTACCTGCAGAGGCGGAGGTTGTTAGTCACCAATTAATGCTGCGTGCCGGCTTTATGCGTAAAGCTGCCGGTGGTATTTATACTTATCTGCCGCTTGCCTGGCGTGTATTGAAAAAAATAGAAAGAATAGTACGTGAGGAAATGGATGCCAAAGGTTCACAGGAGCTTTTGATGCCTATTGTACAGCCGGCTGAGATTTGGCAGGAAAGCGGACGTTGGGATGTATACGGTGCGGAAATGTTCAGGTTGCAGGATCGTCATAATCGCTGCTTCTGCCTTGGGCCTACACATGAAGAAATGGTAACGACTTTGATCCGCGGTGATGTTCGTTCTTATCGCCAGCTGCCGCTTAGTGTTTATCAAATCCAAAATAAATATCGTGATGAACGTCGCCCGCGTTTCGGTTTGATGCGCGGCCGTGAATTCATTATGAAAGATGCGTATTCCTTTGATCGTGACGAAGCTGGTCTTGATAAATCTTATCAGGATATGTACGATGCTTACACCAATATCTTTACGCGCTGCGGCCTGAACTTCCGCCCTGTTGAAGCTGATTCTGGGGCTATCGGCGGCAGTGGTTCCCATGAATTTATGGTAATTGCCGACAGTGGTGAAGCAGAGATTGTTTTCTGCACCAGCTGCGATTATGCGGCCAATGTTGAAAAAGCAGAGCTATTTCCTTTGGAAGCTCAAGAAGAAGCAATGCTGACTAAAGAAGAGGTAGTAACACCAGACTGTAAAACTATTGCTGATGTGTGCGCTTATTTAAAACTTCCTGTTGACCATTCTGTTAAAGCTGTTGCTTATAACAGTGAAAAAGGTTTGATTCTTTGTTTTGTACGTGGCGATCACGAAGTCAATGAAATCAAAGTTATCAATACCTGCGGCGTTATTGACCTTGAAATGGCGACAGAGGAACAATTAGCTGCTGCTGGTACTGTCGGCGGTTATATGGGCCCTGTTGGCATCGATAATAAAAAAGTCATAGTAGTTGTTGACGCTACTGTTATGAAAATGCATAATGTTTGCTGCGGCGCTAATAAAGAAGGGTACCATTTCATCAATGTTAACCCGGGCCGTGATTTTACACCAACATATGTAGCAGATATCCGTCTTATTCAGGAAGGGGATCCGTGCCCGCATTGCGGCGGCGAAGTGAGCAAAGCCCGCGGCATCGAGGTAGGGCAGGTCTTTAAGCTGTTTACTAAATACAGCTCTGCTTTAAAAGCTACCTATCTTGATGAAAACGGCAAAGAGCAGCCTATGGTAATGGGGTGCTACGGTGTCGGTGTCAGCAGAACGATGGCGGCTGCTATTGAGCAGAATTATGATGACAATGGTATCATCTGGCCAATCGAAATAGCACCCTATCATGTGCTGGTTGTGGCTGTTAATACAAAAGATGAAGCATCTGCAGCGAAAGCTGAAGAAATTTATATGCAGTTGAAAAAAGTAGGTCTGGAAACAGTTATCGATGATCGCAACGAACGCCCCGGTGTTAAATTTAAAGATGCTGATCTTATCGGCTATCCGCTGCGCGTTGTAGTTGGGCCGAAAACATTGACTGAAGGTAAGCTGGAAGTTAAAATTCGTAAAACAGGCGAGATCAGATATTTGCCTTTAGATGGCGATTACGTACAAGATATCAAAAATATTATCGCAGAACTTGCTTTTTCAAAATAAAAGATTAAACTGACAGTAAGGAGGTGCCGATAATGAGTTCTCATGATTGGGAGATGCTTATTCGTCTATTATTGGCCGCTTTTTTAGGCGGAATAGTCGGCATCGAACGCGGCAGCGGCGATAGACCGGCTGGCTTTAGAACACATATTTTAGTTTGTGCCGGTGCGGCGTTATTTATGCTGGTTTCTATGTACGGTTATGATGATTACCCTATGCATGGGGAAGAATTCCCGCGCAATCGTGATTCTTCCCGTATTGCTGCACAGGTAGTTAGCGGTATTGGTTTTCTTGGTGCCGGTACGATAATGCATGAGGGAGTTACCGTACGTGGTTTAACAACAGCTGCCAGCTTGTGGATGATTTCGGCCATTGGGTTGGCTGCCGGTGCTGGGATGTATGTTTTAAGTATTGGTTCTACGGCGGTAATGATGGTTACTTTGGTAACTTTTCACAGCTGGGAAAAACGTTTTGCCGGCAGCAGCAGAAATGCCCGCCGCTTTATTCGGATTGTTGCCGAAAATGAACCCGGTATTATAACGAATATTACTGCGTATTTGACTGAAAATGGCGTGAAGGTACGCACTTTAAACGTAAAAAACAACTCCAGAAAAAATGAGGTAGTTTTAGAGCTGTATCTCAAAATAAGTAAAGATAGAGATGATATTGATATTATTCGCGGTTTACAAAGTATTGAAGGCATCATTACTTTAGAGAACGTTGGTTGATTGGTAAGAAAGGACGCAAGCATGAAGGCGAAATATTGTATTGTTCCTGATAAAAATAAATTTTTTGCTTTTTTAGCCGAGCAGTCCTTAACGGAAGCAGAATTATTGCGTGCTCGTTTAATCCAGCCGGAGAAAATCTTTATGGATATCGAGGCTGCCGTGTGGCAGATAGAGTATAAAGCAGTTGCTCCCGTGACAGAAACTTTACTTGCAGCGGTGGCAAATAAGCTTACCGCTGCTTTTAATTTAAAAAAAGTGGAGCTGCAGCAGACAAATCTGCTGGAAACTTCCGTTGTGGCTGAATCGGTTAAAACAGAAAATAAGCTTGAAACAGAAAATAAGTCTGTGCAGGTAGAGCCGGAGCGTGAAGAAATTACTTTGCCGCCGGAAGAACCTGAAGCAGTTGAAATAGGAGAAGCTGCCGCATTTGAAGCAGTACCTTCGTGTGAGGCAGAGCGTAAAGACGATGCTTATGAAAAGGCTTATAACCTTCTCTATGGAGGGAATAAAAAAGCAGACGGCCTTATTTTTGGTAAAGCATTTAAAGGTAAGCCCAGGCCGATGATCGACGTTATCGAAGAAGAAAATCGAGTCGTAGTAGAAGGTACTTTTGTAAAAAGCATTGATAAAGACGGTAAGCTGACTGCTTTTATTGAGCGAGTCCTGCGTACCGGCAATGTGATGCTCACTTTTAATTTGAGTGATGAAACCAGTGGACTTTATGTTAGAATGCGTTTTGAAAATCTGGAAGAATGTCTGCAGTTTAAAAAGAAGATCAAACCGGGGATGCAGCTGCGTATTATGGGTAATGTTGCTCCTGACAGATTTTTGTTTGATGAAATGGTCATCAGTCCTCAGGGTATTATAGCTGTTCCTAAAAAAGAACGTATGGATAACGCTGAAGTTAAACGTGTCGAGCTGCATTGTCATACAAAAATGAGTAAGATGGATGGCGTAACACCAATGGAAGATTTGGTGGAGACAGCGATAAAATGGGGGCATAAAGCTCTTGCCATCACAGATCATGGCGTTGTACAGGCTTTTCCGTTCTGCTTTGATGTAGCTGAAAAAGCGGATATCAAGCTGATTTTCGGTATGGAAGGTTATTTGATGAACGACGACGGCCATGATATCGATCTGGAGCCGACGGATACGATCAAGAAAAGCCGTATCAAGAAGGTCAAAAATAACCACATTATCATTTTAGCAAAGAACGAAACAGGTCTTCGTAATCTGTATAAACTGGTAACAATCAGTCATTTGCGTTATCTGCATAAACGGCCGATGCTGCCGCGTGAGGTTATCGAAGAATATCGCGAGGGTTTGATTCTGGGTTCTGCCTGTGAAGCTGGTGAACTGTACAGGGCTATTTTGGCAGGTCGTCCCGATGAAGAATTAGAGAAAATAGCTTCTTTTTATGATTATCTGGAAATTCAGCCAACCGGAAATAATATGTTTTTAGTCAGACAGGAGCGCTGCACAGTCAAACAGCTGCAAGAGCATAATAGGAAAATTTATGAACTTGGTAAAAAGCTGGGTAAGCTGACTGTCGCTACCTGTGACGTGCATTTTTTGCATCCGGAGGACGCGCAGCTGCGGGCTATCCTGCAGGCTGGGCAAAATTATTCTGATGCTGATCAGCAAGCACCTCTTTATTTCAGGACAACAGAAGAAATGCTCAAGGAATTTGAGTATTTTGGTAAAGAAATTGCTTATGAGTTGTGTGTAACCAATCCGAATAAGATTGCGGAGATGGTAGAAAAAATCAAACCTGTTCCTGATCGTGATCAGCTGTATTCACCATTTATACCTGGGGCAGAAAAAGCTATCAAGGAAATGTCTTATCAGCGTGCGCACGAATGGTATGGTGAAAATCTGCCTCAGGTAGTTAGCGACAGACTGAAAATGGAGCTCGATTCCATTATCAATCATGGGTTCTCAGTTTTGTATTATATTGCACATAAGCTCGTAAGAAAATCTTTGGACGATGGTTATCTGGTTGGGTCCCGTGGTTCTGTCGGTTCTTCTTTTGTAGCGACTATGATCGATATTACAGAGGTCAATCCGCTGAAACCGCATTACCGCTGCCCACAATGTAAACACAGCGAGTTCTTCATGAAAGAAGAAGTTGCGTCAGGTTTTGACTTGCCTGCTAAAGCATGTCCTGAGTGCGGTACAGAGATGATCCGTGATGGGCACGATATTCCGTTTGCAGTGTTTATGGGTTTCCATGGTGATAAAGTACCTGATATTGATTTGAACTTTTCCGGAGATTATCAGCCGACAGCACATAAATATACAGAAGAACTTTTCGGACGCGATAATGTTTGTCGCGCCGGTACGATTTCAACGATTGCTATCAAAACGGCTTTTGGTTATGTCAAAAAATATTATGAGGCAAAAAATCTGCATGTGCATTCGGCACATGTTGCAGGTCTTGTAGAAGGCTTTGCCGGTATTAAACGAACTACTGGCCAGCATCCAGGCGGTATCATGGTTGTACCGCGCAATATGGATATTCATTATATTTCGCCGATGAACAGACCGGCCGATGAAAAAGATTCGGAAACAGTAACTACTCACTTTGATTATCACTCGATCAACGACCGTCTGGTTAAGCTTGATATACTTGGTCACGACGATCCGACGGTTATCAAAATGCTGGAGGAATTGACAAATATTCCACCGCAGCAGATACCCGTCGGCGATGAAAAAACTATGTCTATCTTCCGTTCGACTGAGGCTTTCGGCGTAACACCTGAGCAGATCGGCAGTGCCGTTGGCACTTATGGTATTCCTGAATGTGGTACACAGTTTGTACGGCAGATGATTCAGGATGTTCAGCCTAAAAATTTCAGTCAGGTTGTCAGGGTATCAGGCTATTCGCATGGTACTGATGTATGGCTGAACAATGCGCAGGATCTGATTCGCGAGGGTAAACCCAGTGAGGAAACGATTTCGACGCGTGATGATATTATGACTAATCTGATCGCGAAAGGCGTAGATCCCAGTATGTCCTTTAAAATTATGGAATATGTTCGTAAAGGCAAGGCAGCTAAAGGCGGTCTGGAAGCACCCATGCTTGAAGCGATGCGTGCCGCAAAGGTGCCGGAATGGTATATTGAATCCTGTAATAAGGTCCAGTATCTTTTTCCGAAGGCGCATGCAGTGGCATATGTTATGATGGCTTATCGTATAGCATACTGTAAAGTGCATTATCCACGTGAATTCTATGCGGCATACTTTACTGTGCGTGCACCGGACTTTGATATGGATCATGTTGTCAAAGGCGTTGATTATATGAAACGTTATATTAAAGATGTTTATGCACAGGGCTATAAAGCAAGTAACAGAGATAAAGATACGGTGACGTATCTGGAGTTGGTGATTGAAATGCTGGCTCGTGGTTTTGAAATGGAACGTATCGATTTGTATAAATCCCATCCGACGCGTTTTACCGTCACTGAAAAGGGATTGAGGCCGCCGCTTGCTGCTTTGGGAGGAATTGGTGTTACTGCCGCTCAAAGTATCAGCGAAGCCAGAGAAATCGGTCATCCTTTTATTTCCCAGGAAGATCTGCGGGTAAGAGCCAAGGTTGGTAAAGCTGTAGTTGAAAAATTGGCAGAACACGGAGCCTTAGGGGATTTGCCTGAAACAGATCAGATAGATTTATTCTGACATTAGGAGGCGATTAGTATGTTAGAAGCAGGAGTAAAAGCACCGGAATTTTCGTTGCAGGACAAAGATGGTAATATTGTGAGCCTGAAGGATTTTTTAGGGAAAAAAGTAGTTGTCTATTTTTATCCTAAGGATTCTACACCGGGGTGTACACGTCAGGCCTGTTCTTTTCGCAATAATTACGGTGAGTATAAAAAAATGGGCATTGAGGTTATCGGCATCAGTAAAGACAGCGTAAAATCTCATGCTAATTTTGCCGCGAAACAGGAGCTGCCTTTTATTCTTTTAGCTGATCCTGAACGTCAGGCCATCGAAGCTTATGATGTATGGCAGGAAAAGAAATTGTATGGCAAGGTATCAATGGGAGTAGTGAGAACGACTTATATCGTTGATGAAAAAGGTATGATCGAAAAAGCATATCCCAATGCTAATCCTGATACTAATGCTGAAGAAATTTTAGCCTATTTGAAAGGTTAAGAATCAAAAGCGCGTTCTTGTATAAGGACGCGCTTTTTGATAAATACTTGCAGGAGGATACGATGCAGATAATTATTTCCCCAGCAAAAAAAATGCGTATTGATAATGATGACCTTGTTTCTGCGGCAGAACCGCGCTTTTTAAAAGATACAGAAGTTTTACTGGCAGAGCTGAGAAAGATTCAGTATGATGATCTAAAAAAGTTGTGGCAATGTAACGATGAGATTGCGGCATTAAACTATAAGCGTTTACAGACTATGCGTCTGCGTGCTAATCTTACCCCGGCAGTATTGGCTTATGACGGTATCCAGTATCAATATATGGCACCGCGTGTTTTTGAAAATGCACAGCTTGATTATGTGGCAGAACATTTAAATATTTTATCAGGGTTTTATGGTATTTTAAAAGCAATGGACGGTGTTGTTCCTTATCGTTTGGAGATGCAGGCAAAGCTGCCGGCTGCCGGGTGTAAAAATCTGTATGATTTTTGGGGAAGCAGGCTTTATTTTGAGCTGACGCAAAACGATAAAAGCATTCTTAACCTGGCATCAAAAGAATACAGTAAAGTTATAGAAAAATATTTGACGCCGGAAGTGGAATATGTCAGCTGTATTTTTGGCATTTGGCAGGATGGTAAAGTAAAGGTTAAAGCTACTGAAGCGAAGATGGTCCGTGGTGAAATGGTGCGCTGGTGTGCCGAGCATAATATTTTACACATTGAAGACACAAAAAAATTTGACCGGTTAGGATATAAATATCAGAAGGAGCAATCCACCGCAAAGGAATTTGTTTTTCTGAAAAACTGAAATTTGTGACTGGGCTTGATAAAAGTTTGAATTTTGCCATATATATTGTAGGGAAGTTAACAAAAAACTTGTAATTAATCTTACAGGGTGGTATAATATAAGCAGAAAATTTATGACTTCTTTTGAGAGAGTGGGTGCTATACCCGCTCTTTCCGCTTATTTAAGATAAATTACAGACCGGAGGTGAGTATTGTGCAGAAGGAAGCTCTGGAAGCTTTGATTGCTGATTTGGTAACGCCGCTCTTAGATGGTACCGATCTGACTTTGGTAGATGTAGAATATGTGCGTGAAAAAGATTGGTATCTGCGTATCTACATTGATAAACCGGGTGGAGTTGAAATCGACGATTGCCAATTAGTAAGTGAAAAACTGACTACAGTTTTAGATGAAAAAGACCCGATTAAAGAGAAATATTACCTGGAAGTTTCATCACCCGGCATTGACCGCCCGTTGAAAAAAGATAAAGATTTTACAGCAGCTTATGGAAGTAAAGTTGATATTTCCTTTTTTGCTCCGTGGGAAGGCTTAAAAGACCTGGTTGGAATTTTAATAAGTCACAGCGATGAGACAATAGAAATAAAAACGATTATCAAGGGAAAAGAAGCCAAAAATCCGGTCAGCATTGACCGAAAACTTATCGCAATGATCAGACCGCATATTGATTTTTAAAGATTATAAAGTATAGGAGGATTAAGAAACGTGAACGCAGATTTTATTCTGGCAATAGGGGAATTGGGAAAAGAGAAGGGGATTGATCCGGAACTCCTGTTCCAGGCGGTCGAAGAAGCTCTTGTAACAGCTTATAAAAAGAATTTTGGTTCTAACCAGAATGTCCGTGTTGATATGAACAAAGTAACAGGTGAACTTCACATATATGCACAGCGTCATATTGTGGCAGAGGTAGGCGACGATCCTAATGAGATTTCTCTGGAGGAAGCCCGTAAAATAGATCCTCGCTATGAAGTCGATGATATTGTAGAAACTGAGGTGACTCCACGTAACTTTGGTCGTATTGCAGCACAAAATGCCAAACAGGTTGTTGTACAGCGTATCCGTGAAGCAGAACGCGGCATGGTTTTCGAGAAATTTTCCAGCAGAGAGAATGATATCGTAACCGGTATCATTCAACGTATGGAAAATAAAAATGTTTATATTGATTTAGGTAAGGCCGAGGCTATTTTGACTCCTAACGAGCAGATCCCCGGAGAAATTTATCAATATCATGATAGGATGAAAACCTATATCGTGGAAGTAAAAAAGACCAGCAAAGGCCCACAGATTATGGTTTCCCGAACACATCCGGGATTGCTGAAAAGACTGTTCGAGCTGGAAGTTCCTGAAATTCACGACGGATTGGTCGAGATCAAGTCAGTAGCTCGTGAACCTGGTATGCGTTCTAAGATATCCGTTTATACTAAGGATGAGAATATTGATCCGGTCGGCGCCTGTGTTGGACATAAAGGTATGCGTGTTCAGACTATTGTTAATGAGCTGCGCGGTGAAAAAATCGATATCGTCAAATACAGTTCCGAGCCTGACCAATATGTGGCTAATGCCTTATCGCCAGCTAAGGTTGTCAGTACTGAAGTTCTGGAAGAAGAAAAAATCTGCCGCGTTATAGTGCCTGACTATCAGTTGTCTCTGGCAATTGGTAAAGAAGGACAAAACGCACGTCTGGCAGCGAAGCTGACAGGCTGGAAGATAGATATCAAAAGTGAATCTCAGGCTGCCGAAGAAGCAGAACAGGGAGCACAAGAAGTTGGTGTAGCCTATGAAGCAGACAAAGATTAAAAAGATCCCTCAACGTAAATGTGTGGGCTGTAATGAAATGAAAGAGAAAAAAGCTCTGCTGAGAATAGTACGTTCTCCGGAAGGTGAGATAAGCCTTGATTTGACTGGGAAAAAGGCAGGTCGTGGAGCTTATGTTTGCCAATCTAAAGAATGCATCACAAAAGCAGTGAAGGAAAAACGTTTGGAACGGGCCTTGGAAAAGCCGGTCAGCGAAGAAGTTTATGCCAAATTGCTGGAGGATTTGCCTGATGGCGAATAATGGTGTGACTTTTGCCTTAGGATTGGCACAGAAAGCAGGTAAACTGGCATCAGGCGACTATGCTGTAAGATCTGCTTTGAAAAACGGTAAAGCTAAGCTATTGCTTGTGGCCGCAGATGCTGCTGAAAATTCTAAAAAAGATATGTATTTTATGGCAGAGATGTCTGATACACCCGTGGTTGAATGCCTGACCAGAGATGAACTGGGCTGGGCGATTGGCAAGGCTAAAAGAACCGCAGTAGTTGTTTTGGATAACAGCTTTGCAAATATGATAAATAAAAATATATGACATAAATACGCTTGGAGGTGGATGAATGGGTAAGCATAGAGTATATGAGATAGCAAAAGAACTTGGTAAAACAAACCAGGAAGTAATCGATATTTTAGCTAAAAATAACATTCAGGTAAAAAGTACGTTAAGCACTGTAGACGATACGGTTAGAGATTTGGTAGTGAAAAACTCGGCCAGGAAGCCTGTACAGGAGAAGAAGGCTGCTCCTGCACCGCAACATATAGTGAAAAAAGAGCCGGTTAAGCAGGCTGAAGCTGCTCCGAAGCAGGTGCAAACTCAACCGAATTCCGCTGCGAATACACAGCGTCCGCAGCAACAACAGGGTCAGCGTCCCAACAATCAGGGACAACGTCCTAATAATCAGGGTCCGCGTCCTGCTGCCGTTAATCATCAGCAGGGGCAGAACGCAGGTCAAAACCGTCCTAATCAGGGCATCAGCCAGCAGAATCGTCCTAACAACCAACAAGGTCAGCGCCCACAGCAACAGCAGGGGCAACGTCCTAATACCCAAAATCAAGGTCAGAGGTTTAATCAAAACCGTCCTAACCAGGGCGTTAATACGCAAAATCGTCCCAATAATCAACAGGGACAACGCCCGCAGCAGGGAAACAGACCGCAGCAGCGTCCTCAGGGGGGCATTTATATAGGCCCGCGCGGGCAGCAGCCTGGTCAGCATAATGCTAACGCAGCGCGCCCGCAGCAGCAGGGTAATGCGCGCCCGCAACAGGGAAATATGAATAACAATAATAATGCACGTCCGCAGCAAGGCGGTACCGGTGCACAGCGTCCGCAGGCCAATACTGCTCGTCCTGCTGGTGCCAATAATAAACCTTTTAATAAAAATGCCCGTAAAGATAAACCGCAGATCAAAGGTTCTTATGCAACTAAAGACAGCCGTCCTAACCGCAGTAATAATCATATGGGACGCAGTAATAAACGCCAGGGCGGCAATAATAATGTTCCGCGCGTGCAGCAGCCTGTAGTAGAGGTTCAGAAACCTACTTATGTAGAGATCGGCGAAACTATCAATGTCAAAGATTTTGCCAACCTGCTGAAACGTGAAGTTAGCGAAGTTATCAAATCTTTGTTCATGTTGGGCGTGATCGTTACTATCAATCAGGATATCGACTTTGATACGGCATTGTTGGTCGGCAGTGAATTTGATGTCGAAGTTGCCGCGTTACCGCCTGAAGAGGATCCGACTGAAATTCCGGAAGTGGAAGATGATCCGGCTAAACGTTTGCCGAGGCCGCCGGTAATCACTGTTATGGGTCACGTTGACCATGGTAAAACTTCTCTGCTTGACGCTATTCGCAAGGCTAATGTTACAGCAAGAGAAGCTGGCGGTATTACGCAGCATATCGGTGCTTATCAGGTTAATTATCAGGGCAAAAAGATTGTTTTCCTTGATACTCCCGGTCACGAAGCTTTTACAGCTATGCGTGCGCGTGGAGCACAGGTAACAGATGTTGCTATTTTGGTAGTTGCTGCAGATGACGGTGTTATGCCGCAGACGCTCGAAGCTATTAACCATGCAAAAGCAGCGAAGGTACCTATTATCGTTGCCATTAATAAAATGGATCGTCCCGGAGCTAATCCGGATCATGTAAAACAGCAGCTTGCTGAGCATGAGCTGATCCCGGAAGACTGGGGCGGCGATACTATCATGGTTCCGGTTTCCGCACATCAGAAAACAGGTATTTCCGAACTGTTGGAAATGATTCTGCTGGTTGCAGAAATGCAGGATCTGAAAGCTAATCCAAGTCTGCCTGCTCATGGTACGATTATTGAAGCGCAGCTTGATAAAGGCCGCGGTCCTGTCGCTACTGTTTTAGTTCAGCGCGGCACTTTGCAGATCGGTGATACTATTATTGCCGGTACTGCTTATGGCAAGGTGCGTGCAATGGTCAATGACCGTGGTGAAAAAGTCAAAAAAGCACTGCCTTCTACGCCTGTAGAGGTTTTAGGCTTAAACGATGTGCCGCTGGCCGGTGATATTCTTGATTCTACTGATGAAAAGATTGCCCGCAGTGTTGCTGAAAAGCGTGTTGCGAAAAAACGTATTGAAGAAATTCAGCAGAATTCCAAAGTTTCGCTGGATGATTTGTTCCAACGTATTCAAGAGGGCGAGATTAAAGACCTGAATATCGTCGTTAAAGCCGATGTTCAAGGTACTATCGAAGCTTTGCGTTCTTCTTTGCAGAATATAAAAAATGACGAAGTTAAAGTCGTTGTTGTACATGCTGGTGTAGGTGCTATTACCGAGTCCGATGTTATGCTGGCCTCGGCCGCCAATGCCCTCATTATCGGCTTTAATGTTCGTCCTGATGCTAACGCCCGTAAAGCAGCGGAAGCAGAGAAGGTAGATGTTCGTACTTACCGCGTTATTTATGACGCTTTGAATGACGTTGAAGCTGCTATTAAAGGTATGCTGGCACCGAAATTCCAGGAGACTATCCAAGGCCGTGTAGAGGTTCGTCAGATGATCACTATTTCGAAAATGCTGATTGCTGGCTGCTATGTGCTGGAAGGTAAGATCACCAATACTTCCAAAGTGCGCGTAGTTAGAGACGGTATCGTCATCAACGAAGACGAAATCGACACTTTACGACGTTTCAAAGACGATGTGAAGGAAGTCGCTGCAGGCTATGAATGCGGTGTTACTTTGGAAAAATTCCGCGATTTGAAAGAAGGCGACGTGTTCGAAGTCTTCACTATGGAAGAAGTCGCCGTCGAATAGGTGAACTATGGCTAGATTAAGAGTAGAAAAAGTACAGGAAGCAATCAAACAGGAGCTTAGTAAAATGCTGCTGATGGATATCAAAGATCCACGGATCCAGTTTGTTACCATTACCGGTGTTGAGCTTACTGACGATATGAGCATTGCTAAAGTATATGTCAGCCTTTATGGTCCGGAAAAGGATCATGAAGCCGCCTGGCAGGGATTGAATAAAGCACTTGGCTTTATGCGTACGGAAATAGCAAAGCGGATTCGCCTCCGCTTTGCTCCTAATTTGATTTTAGTAAAGGATACTTCGATGGAGTATAGTGCACATATCGAGGGATTGCTGAAGAAAATCAAAGAAGAGGAAGGTCCCTCGCATGAGTAAGCATTGTTCCCTGCAGGAAACAGCCGCTTTACTGCAGGCTGCCAATAAAATAGTATTATGTTCTCATGTGAGCCCAGACGGTGATACGCTGGGCTCTGCTTTGAGTTTGATGAAAGCTTTGCAGAAGCTTGGGAAAGATGTCATTGTGACTGTTGATGATGAAATCTCAAAGGTCTATAAATTTTTACCCGGTATCGAAAGCTTTGCCCGTTTTCAAAATGATGAGCGGATAGCTGCGGATCTGTTAGTCGTGATCGACGCCAGTTCTTTAGATAGAGCCGGTAACGTGTCACAGTGTGTCAGTGCTCCTAAAACACTCAATATTGACCATCATATTTCTAATACCGAATATGCCGATTATTTGTATCTTGATACAGCTGCGGCTGCTACCGGTGAAATTATGTATGAGTTGATTGATACATTAGGAGTTGAAGTGGATCTGGAGATGGCAACGTGTATCTATACGGCGCTGTATACGGACTGCGGTTCTTTCAAATATTCTAATACGATGCCGAAAACGATGCGGATAGCTGCAGCTTTATTGGAAATAGGGGTAAAACCCAATGAAATTTCTGACAGTATGGAGATTAGGCCGCGCTCTAATATCGAGATGCTGACAAAGGTTCTGGAAACATTGACCTTTGATGCTGATGGTAAAATTGCATATATTTCTATTAATAACGAAATGTATGACAAAGATGTTGATACAGATACCTTCATTTCTTATCCAAGGTATATTGAAGGCGTCGAAGTTGCTATTATGTTTAAAGCTGTGGAAAAAGCTGTTACCCGTGTCAGTATGCGGTCTCGTAACCTTGATGTTTCTGAAATCGCTATTACCTTCGGAGGCGGCGGTCATCTGCGCGCGGCAGGCTGTACTATCGAAGCCTCTTTACCTGAAGCGCAGCAGCAGCTTTTGAAAGCCTTAAAGGAAAAATTAGTATGACATCAGGCATTTTGAATGTACTCAAGCCCTGTGGAATGACGTCTCACGATGTGGTCGGCTTTCTGCGCAGGACTTTGCAAACTAAGAAAATCGGACACGGCGGCACACTTGATCCTGATGCCGCGGGAGTACTGCCTGTTTTTATCGGTACGGCAACAAGGCTGTTGGAATATGCAGTCGAAGGCCGTAAAAATTACCGGGCTGAACTGAAATTCGGTATCAAGACAAACACAGGAGACGACAGTGGTACGATCATTGCCAGTTCAGAGGTTCGTGTTGTTACTGAAGCCGAAATTCAAGAAACTCTGCAAAAATTTATCGGTGAACAAAAACAGATTCCGCCCATGTACTCTGCTATAAAAAAAGATGGTCAGAAGCTTTATCAGCTGGCACGGCAGGGGATTGAAGTTGAACGGGAAGCACGGAGCATTACTATTGATGCTTTAGAGCTGCTTCATAAAACTGGTACTTCTTTAATACTTGATATTGTATGTTCAAAAGGAACTTATGTAAGGACTTTGCTGGAAGATATTGCGGCAGAACTTGGTATGTGCGGCACAATGAGCTTTTTATTACGCAAACAGGTAGGAGATTTTTACCTGTCAGAGGCCAAAACTCTGGAAGAAATTGCCGCTGCACCGTATGCTTATCTGCTTCCTGCCGAAGCAGCAGTGCAGGATTTACAGGAACTGGTTTTGACAGATAAGCAGGCGCTGCGGATTACTCAGGGGGTAAAGACCACTGTGCGAGGCATTTCAAACGGTACATACCGCTTGAAAACGATTACAGGTGATTTTCTTGGCATTGGCAGTGCAGAGTCCGAGCTCGTTAAAGCTGAAAAAATATTGAAACAATTTCAAGCAGATGCGGAAATGATTTAGATTGAGGCAGATATGGAAATCATTACTTCATTAGAAGCTGTGAAAACTGAATATAGTCCCAGTGTTATTGCTTTGGGAACTTTTGATGGGCTGCATTTAGGTCATCAGGATATTATAAAAACAGCACGTGATTATGCCCAAAAGCATGGTTTGAAGCTGATTGTTTTTACATTCAGCAATCATCCCTTATCCCTGATCAAGCCTGATTTAGTGCCAGTGCGAATTATTACGCAGCAGCAAAAAATAAAATACCTGGAAAAATTAGGCGTTGATATTTTGGTGAACGTACCTTTTGATCATGATTTAGCCGGATTATCGCCGGATGAGTTTTTGAAAAAACTGGCTGTATTTAATTATCGATGCTTAGTAGTAGGTGAAAATTTCAGCTATGGTTTTTTAGGCAGCGGTAAAACAGATACTTTGCAGCGTACCGGATTGCACGATCACTTTACCGTGATTATCAGGCAACTGGTCAAATGCGGTAAAAACGTTATCAGCAGTACTGGCATCAGAAGTCTGATCCAGGCAGGGCATGTGGAGCATGCTAATCAGATGCTGGGGCGTGCTTATGCGCTCACCGGTATAGTTACGCATGGGGCGCAGCGCGGCAGGACAATTGGTTTTCCAACTGCGAATATCGAACTGCAGCGCAGTGAAACTGCTGTGCCGGCAACTGGTGGTTATGCGGTCAAGGTCAAGGTAGGCGATAAGCTGTATTTCGGTATGGCCAATATCGGCAATAACCCTACTTTTGGCGATGTGGAGCATGCACGTCTGGAGGTAAATCTGTTTGATTTTAAAGGCGACCTGTATGGCAGGGAGATCACTGTTTACTTTTATAAATATATACGTGGTGAAGAAAAGTTTGCCAGTATCGATGAGCTGAAAGCACGTATTACTGAAGACCGCGAAAATATTAAAAACTATTTCCAATGTTACAAAAAATAGTTGTCTTTAAAAGTCAAGTGTGGTATACTACATAAGTACTTCAACCAAGGCTTGGATGCTCGCTTCTCCAACGACCTCTATGCTTTGGGGATTATAAAAAAATGGAGGAATTACAATGTTAACAGCTGAAAGAAAACAACAACTCATTCTTGAAAATGCACGTCATGAAGGCGACACCGGATCTCCGGAAGTACAAATCGCTGTTTTGAGCGAACGCATCAAATATTTGACCGAGCATCTGAAAGAACACAAGAAAGATCATCATTCCCGTCGCGGCCTGCTGAAAATGGTTGGTCAACGTCGTGGTCTGCTGAACTATCTGATGGCTAAAGATATCGAACGTTATCGCGCTATCATTGCTAAACTTGGTATCCGTAAATAATTTTGAGTATCAGAGCCTGCCTTTTCGGCAGGCTTTTTTATTTTCCTGTTAAGGTGACAGAGTTTTGTAAAATATTGTTTTGTTTTAGTAATAATGCTGTTAGTAACAATGATTTTGCTATATAATAGGGAATAGATAATATGCTAATAAAACTACGCCGGGAGGTTAAATGATGAGTAATTATTCCTTGCCGTTGTTTATGCAGGTCAAAGAAAACGCAGTTCAGGACCTCAATAAAAATCTAAGTTTATATATGCCTAAACTTATTCATACCAAAACTTTGATTTTAACGACAGACGGGCTTTTACAGACTTTAGAGAAAAAAGTCGTTGTTCTATTGAAACAGTTACTGGATTTTGAAATCATTACCGTTCAGGAGAGTTCCTTTGATTTTGCTGTTGATGTTGCTAAAAAGGTAGCAATGAACAATATCAGCCTGATCATTGGTTTGGGCGGCGGTACAGCACTGGATACGGCCAAGTATGCTGCTTTTGTTGCCAACGTAGCTTATATAGCGATACCGACTACACTTAGCAATGACGGCGTTGCCTCTCCTGTTTCCGTATTGTTTGCAGAAAACGGCCGCAAACATTCTTTTACTTCTAAAATTCCTGACGGATTATTGATCGATACTGATATTGTTTTTGACGCGCCGAGGCTTTTGATGAAAGCCGGTGTCGGTGATACGATCAGTAATTATACGGCACTGTATGATTGGAAGCTGGGTTGTGAAGAAAACAGCGATCGTCCTAACGATTTTGCCTATATGCTTTCTGAAACGGCGTTTACTTCGCTTTTATATTCTGAAGCTAAATCACTGACGACAGTTCCCGGGATTCAAATGCTGGCCCAGTCACTGGTCTTGAGCGGGCTGGCGATGCAGATAGCTGGTAATTCACGTCCTTGCAGCGGGTCGGAACATTTATTCTGTCACGCTATGGATGAGCTGTTTGAGCATAATATCCCACATGGTATTTTGGTAGCTCTTGGCAGTGTCGTAGCCTGCCGTCTTCAGGGACGTGACCATCATATTCTGCTGGATTTTCTGGAAGCTTACGATATTTCCGTTAGCCCAAAAACTTTGAATATTACTGAAGAAGAATTTATCAAAGCCTGGATGTTTGCCAAAGAAGTCCGTAAGCGTTATACGATTTTAAATAAGATCAATTTACAGCCGGAGATTTTCAGACAGATGTATGAGATGCTGGTGAAGGAATGTAAGTAATATGCTGTATGTACATAAGTTTATTTCGGGCTGGCTGCTGCCGCCCGGCGGTATTATTGTAATGCTGTTTTTACTGTGCGGTTATTGTTTTAAGAAACGCAGCAGACTTCGTTATCCTTTAACAGCAGTAACGGTCACTTTATATCTGTTTTCGATTCTTCCTGTTGCCGGAATGCTGATGCAGGGACTGGAAAAGCAGTATGTTCCTCCGGCGTTGGAAAAAATAATCGGTAAAACTGATGTTGTAGTTGTTCTTGGTGGCGGAGCTGTCAGGGATGTGCCTGATATCAGTGGTAGAGAGGCCTTGTCGGCGGTCTCTATGAATAGACTGATCACCGGGGTGCGTTTGCAGAAACGATTAGATATCCCGATCATTATCAGCGGTGGGCAGGTTTTTGCCGACAGTGGTACAGAAGCTACAGTGGCAGAAAAAGTGCTGCTAGAGCTGAGTGTACCGCCACAACAGATTTTTACTGATACCGAAGCAAGAAATACAACTGAAAATGCTGTTAATGTTGCTGCGTTGTGCCGTGAACAGCAGTGGCAGAAAATCGTATTGGTGACCTCTGCTTTTCATATGCCGCGCAGTGTACTGAATTTTGCGGATAAAGGTTTGGACATAGTGCCTTTTCCCTGTGATTATCAGCTGAGCGGAAAAATGCAGCTAAGTATTTTTAGCTTTATGCCGCAGGGGTTTGCGCTGGAGCTTTCTGCAATGGCGTTAAAGGAATATTTAGGGCTGCTGGCTTTAAAGATATTGTAAAAATAATCATGGTAAAATAAAAACACCTGGTCGGTAAACCAGGTGTTTTTATTATTTGCTTAAAAGTTTTTGAGCCTCTGCTTCATCAGGCGTAGCATAGTAGGTTGTTTGATCGGTATAGATCACAAACCCAGGTTTAGCGCCATTGGGTTTCTTGACAAAACGCCGCTCGGTACAGTCTACAGGTACCTTGCTGCCGCTGCGGCTTTTGCTGAAATACGCGGCCAGTAGAACTGCTGCTGCAATATCACTTGCCGTTGCCTGGGGCAGCGTTGTTTTTAAGATGACATGTGATCCGGGAATGTTTTTAGTATGGAACCACAGATCCTTACCGCGTGCTAATGTAAAAGTCACGTAGTCGTTTTGTTTATTATTTTTACCGATATATAAGGTCGTTTCTTTGGAAAGCTTTATGAGCAGCGGCTCCGATTTTGGTTCCTGACCTTTATGTTTTTTGCCCTGATTCTGCAGCAGTCCTGCGGTGATAAGCTCCTGTTTTATTTCAGCAATTTCGTTCTTGGTTGTTGCCGTAGTCAGTGAAGCGTCAATGGAAGCCAGGTAATTGAGCATCTCCCTGGTCGTTTCAATTTGGTTTTGGACTTCGCTTTGTGCACGTTTATATTTATTGTACCGTTTATAATAAGCCTGTGCGTTTTCAGTAGGTGAAAGTAAGGGGGATAATTGGATTTCAAGCGGCTCGTTGTCATAAATATTAAGCAGTTGGCAGGAACTTTGTCCCTTGCTGATCTGATAAATATTAGCCATGATGGTATCGGCGATCATCCGCTGTGCTTCAGCTTTATCAGCGGTAAGCAGATCTTTTTCCAAAACCGGCAGCTTCTTTTCCAGACGCTGACTTTCGCCGATGACTAATTTTTGCAGTGTTTCCTGTTCAGGTAGTTGAATTGGCGTCAGGGTGACTGCATAATTAAGCGCACTGTTGATATCTGGCAGTTGTTTAGTATTACAGCCTGGTTCCAAAATCGTGGGCGCAAAAGGCAGAATAGTCTTGACCTGATTAGTGCGGCTGATGACAGCATATACCGGCGCTGATGTTTGCTGATTAGCTGATTGCTGTAATGAATAGATTGCATTGGCGAGACGTTGTTCTTCCTCTGCAGTCAAAGCAGTTGTGTTGCTATCTATACCAGCCGCAGCTAAAAGCTCGGATGCAGTTATTTTGCCAATGCCTGTAGTGGCAGCGATCAAAGCAGCTAAGCTGTTTTTAGTTTTAAATTCGTGCATTGCCTCAATGATTGCATTAGCTGGAGCTGTTAAAATAGAAAGGCCGGTCTGCTGAGGCGGCGCAAGATAAGGCAGATTAGGCATGATCTGCCGGAAAGAACTCATTGCTTTATTAACATGCTTCAAGCTGTCGAAAATCAGACCGTTTTCGGCAAAAATGATATTGCTGTTTTTGCCGGTCAGTTCAAAAATCAGTTGTTTAGTAACTATTTGTCTAGCGGTACCGATTGTATCAATATCTATGGTAATGATACGATCCAGACCGCTTTGCTCGATTCTGGTTATACGGCCTTCTTCCAGATGCTTGCGCAGCAGCATACAAAAAGCCGGAGGACTTTCGGGACGTTCGGGTAAATTATTCGGCAGGTACAGCATCGGTGAACCGCAGCTGAAATCAGCAAGCAATGCCGCAGTATCGCGTTCGCGTTTTACAAGCAGCAGCAGCGACTCGTATGAGGGCATAAAAACCTTGTAGATCTTGCCGCCTAAAAGCTCTTCTTTTAGTTTATTTGTTAAAATATGCAAGGTCAAACCTTCTAAATTCATTGATTTGCTCCTTTTTACTTCGTTTTTTAGTGATTTTGATTTGCACGTGAAAGCAGAATAAGATATAATAATAGTTCAAGAATAAGTATACAACAGATTTCGCGATTAGCAAATAATCGGAAGGGGATACGATTATGAAAAATCTGCTTTTGGTGCTGTGCCTGGTTGTCTTTTGCCTGCAGGCAGAAGCGGCGCTTCCAGCTACTGATCAGAATTTAGAAGCGGCTATTGCCTATGGTAAAAGCTATCAGGGTGAAAAAAATGACGCAGTTATGCTGCAGCCGTGGGTAATTGCTGAAAGTTTTGAAACCAATCCTTATCGTGATGAGGAAAGGATCATAGTTTATACTCCTTATCTGCTGACGGCTCTGGATACCGCAGGAAAAACGCAGGAGGCTGCCGGTATCAGTGTGGAGAATGCTAAAGAACTGGTAGCACGTTACGATGGCGTGCTAGTTATACGTGCGGTGATCAACGCACCGATAATTCTGAATGAAAAAGATTTGGAAGTGCAGCTTGTGCAAAATGGGAATTTTGTCACACCATACCACAGCGACTATTTAGACGGCAGATATCTTGACAAGGCGGTCAATAAGCCTATCGTTGATGTGGAGGTACAGAAAAAGCTGGATCGTATGGAAACGATCCAGGAAAAAGCGGCAGCACTGCAAAAACAGCTGGATGCCTTGAAGGAAAATAAAATCAAGCCTGCAGACATCGATCTGGAGCAGAAAACGAAATCGGATGTCAAATCTGAGTCTGTGGAAGTAAAGCAGAAGATCTGCCAGCTGCAGTATAATTTTTATTTTGATCAGGCAGAATTCAATGTTGACAAACCTTATTTACTGGTCATTAAGGACGCTTATTGCGGCGGACGAGAATTTGCCGTGGATCCTGCGTTATTAAAATAAAATGAATCATCATAAAATTTAGGAGGTTTTAGCTTGCTGAAAAGTATGACTGGCTTTGGCCGGGGTGAATATGAAGACGAGCAGTTTTCAGTAACGATTGAAATGAAAACGGTCAATCACCGTTATAACGAGGTAGCTATTCGCTTACCGCGTTTTTTGAATCCGGTAGAAGACAGAATCCGTAAGACTATTTTAAAATCTGTTAATCGTGGACGCATCGATGTTTTTATCAATGCTTCTTATACCAATACAGAAAACGTTTCGATTAAAGTAGATAAAGCTTTGGTACTGGCGTATCATAACGCTTTGCGTGATGTTGGTTCCGCTATCGGCTGTGAAGACTATAAGCTTAACGAGCAGTCGGAAATTTTATATTTGTCACGCTGCCCGGATGTGATCAATGCACAAGAAGGTTTTTTTGACGTTGAGAGTGTTTGGCCGAAGCTGGAACAGGCTTTGCGTCAGGCTATCAGTAATCTTGTCGCTATGCGTGAGACCGAGGGCAGTAATATCTATGGTGATTTCATTAAACGTGCCGATCTGATTGCCGAAAAACTGGCAGTAATCGAAGAACGTTCGCCGCAGGTAGTTGAAGAATACCAGATTCGCCTGAGCGACAGGATCAACGAACTGCTTGCGAAACATAACCAGGTCATTGAACCGGAACGATTGCTGCAGGAAGTCGCTATTTTTGCTGACCGTACCAGTATTACTGAGGAGATCGTCAGACTGAAAAGCCATATTAAACAATTCAAGCTGATCATTGATGCAGATCAGCCTGTCGGTCGCAAGCTCGATTTTCTTATCCAGGAATTCAACCGCGAGGCAAATACCATTGCTTCCAAAGCCAACGATTATACTTTGGCGCAAGTTGTTGTGGAGATCAAAGCTGAGATAGAAAAAATCAGGGAACAGATCCAGAATATCGAGTAATGGGGAAAGGGTGAAAGTATGGATATCAAATTGATCAATATTGGCTTTGGCAATATTGTAGCTGCCAACAGGATCATTTCTATCATCAGTCCTGAATCTGCTCCTATCAAAAGGATTATTCAGGAAGCGCGCGACAGAGGTATGCTGATTGATGCCACTTATGGCCGCAGAACCAGAGCGGTTATCGTGACTGACAGCGGTCATATTATTTTATCGGCTGTGCAGCCGGAAACAGTCGCCAACCGTTTAGTGCAGACTGACGACGAAGACGAAGAATAAATAAAACGGAAGGTGGGCTAATCGTGAAGCCGCAGGGGTTATTATTAGTTTTGTCCGGGCCTTCAGGAGCCGGCAAGGGAACGATTTGTCAGATGCTTAGGGAAAAGCTTCCCGACTTGGCTTATTCCGTTTCAGTTACTACCAGACAGGCGCGTAACGGCGAAGTTGACGGCGTGAATTACTTTTTTAAATCTGTGGAAGAAGTAAAGCAGATGATCGCAGAGGGAGAACTGCTGGAATATGCCGAGGTTTATGGAAATTATTACGGTACGCCCCGTTCTTATGTTATGGAACTGCTGAATCAGGGTAAGGATGTTATTTTGGAGATTGATATCCAGGGCGCGATGCAGATCAAAAAACGCTTTCCTGATGGAGTATTTGTGTTTATCGTACCACCGTCACTTGATGAATTATGCTCGCGCATTTATAAACGCGGCACGGACAGCGAAGACGTTATTAAACGCCGTTTAGCTTCGGCAACAGGTGAACTGGCTTATGCCAACGAATATGATTATATAGTCGTCAATGATGTGGCGCAGAAAGCTACCAGCAAAGTTTTGACGATCATGGAAGCAGAACGTTACCGTGCTGCCAGAACTTATTTTATTATCAATGAAATTTGCCATGCGGCACATAAGGAGAGAGAAATATGAGTATGGTTGACCCTTCTATCGATTATTTAGCAGAGAAAGTTGACAGTAAATACACCCTGGTGATTTTAGCTGCCAAACGTGCCCGTGAACTGACGGTAGGCAATCAGAATATGCCTCAGAAAGAAGTAAGCACCGCTTTACGCGAGATCGCTGACGACGTTATTACTTACGAGCGTAAAGTACGCTGAGATAAGGGGGCTTAGTGCCTTGTTGCTAAAAGGAAAGAAAATCGTTTTAGGCGTTACTGGCGGTATCGCCGTTTATAAAGCTGTCGATCTGGTAAGCCGTCTGCGCAAGCAGGGGGCCGAGGTGCGTGTCGTTATGACAGAGCATGCCCGGCAGTTTGTTACGCCGCTGACATTTAAGGAAATCAGCGGCAACGCTGTTGCGACTTCTATGTGGAACAGTAACCAGGAATTTAATGTTGAGCATATCGCTCTGGCAAACTGGGCTGATGTTTTTGTAGTAGCTCCGGCTACTGCCAATATCATTGCGAAAATGGCGCACGGTCTTGCCGACGATCTGCTTTCTACAACTTTACTGGCCGCTCAGGCACCGATCATCGTCTGTCCGGCGATGAATACAGGTATGTATGAAAATGCTTTGACGCAGGAAAATATTACCTGCCTGAAAGAGCATGGCGTAACTGTGATGGCCCCGGCGACAGGCTTTTTGGCCTGTGGTACTTCTGGTGCGGGACGTCTGCCTGAGCCTTGTGAGATCGTGGAATTTGTCAAAGCTTTCTTTGCCAGAAGTTGTGGCGATATGAAAAATCTGCGTGTTTTGGTAACTGCTGCCGGTACCCGCGAGCCGATCGACCCGGTACGGTATGTCGGCAACCGCTCCAGCGGTAAGATGGGTTATGCTATCGCGCAGGCCGCTGCTGACCGCGGTGCCGAGGTGACGCTGGTTTCGGGGCCGTCGGTGCTGAATCCGCCTGCTAATGTCAAAACGGTGCAGGTTGAAACTACGCAGCAGATGATGGACGCCTGTCTGGCAGCTTACAACGACATGGATATAGTGATCAAAGCTGCTGCTGTGGCTGATTACAGACCCCATGATGTTGCCGAACAGAAAATCAAAAAGAAAACTGACGACGCTTTAACTGTCGTAATGGATAAAAACCCTGATATTCTAAAAGCTCTGGGCGAACGTAAAGAAAAACAGTTTTTGGTAGGATTTGCCGCCGAAACTCAAAATCTGATTGCTAATGCAAAAGAAAAAATCTGCAAAAAGAATTTGGATATGATCGTTGCTAACGATGTCACTTTGCAGGGGGCAGGATTTAACTCTGATACCAATATCGTTAAATTCCTGTTTCCGGACGGCGAAGTGCGCGAGCTGGAGCAAATGACCAAAGCAGAAGTTGCAGAAGAGCTTTTGAATACTGTTCTGCGTTTGCGCAAATCGTAAATAGTATAACTCGTTCAAAAGGCGTAGAAATAAGCTTTTGTAGGCCTCGGGATGTAAAAATGAAAGATTTTTGTAAAATCTGTTGCAATTTGAAAGTTGTTCCGCTATAATAAGCATTGTAATTGAATATTACTCATCAAGAGCTGGTGGAGGGAATGGCCCTGTGAAACCGCAGCAACCATTGTAAGGTGAAAGTCTTGCAAAACGGTGCTAAGTCCTGCGATAATTCGTGAGATGAGAATGCTGAACAATAATACGCAGCGCTCTCATTATGAGAGCGCTTTTTTAGTAAGCAGGCAGATTGATGATGTGTACTTTATCTAAAGGAGGCTAATTATGAGAAAATTATTTACTTCTGAGTCTGTAACAGAAGGACATCCGGATAAGATCGCCGATCAGATTTCTGATGCGGTTTTAGACGCTATCTTAGAACAGGACCCGATGGGACGTGTTGCGTGTGAAACTTTGGTGGCAACCGGTCAGATCCATGTTGTCGGTGAGATTTCCACAAACTGTTATGTGGATATTCCGAAAATCGCCCGTGAAACTGTAGTCAATATTGGCTATGACCGTGCTAAATATGGTTTTGACGGTAATACCTGCGGCGTGCTGATCTCTATCGACGAGCAGTCTGCCGATATCGCTTTAGGTGTTGATAAAGCGCTGGAAGCTAAAGAAGGCAAAGCAGAGGAAACTGAGGTTGGCGCCGGCGACCAGGGTATGATGTTTGGTTACGCTACTAACGAAACCGAAGAATATATGCCGCTGCCTATCTGTCTGGCTCATAAGCTGGCCCGTCGGTTGTCGGAAGTTCGTAAAAACGGTACCTTACCGTATCTGCGTCCTGATGGCAAAACTCAGGTTACAGTTGAATACGACGACGGTAAGCCCGTACGTATCGACGCTATAGTCGTTTCTTCTCAGCATGCGCCTGAAATTCCGATGGAGCAGATCCGCGCTGATATTATGGAGCATGTTATTAAACCGATCGTACCTGCAGAAATGTTGGACGATGATACCAAATACTATATCAATCCTACCGGCCGTTTTGTTATCGGCGGCCCGCAGGGTGACTCCGGTCTGACCGGACGTAAGATCATTGTCGATACCTACGGCGGTATGGCACGTCATGGCGGCGGAGCTTTCTCGGGTAAAGACCCCACAAAGGTAGACCGCAGCGCTGCTTACGCCGCACGTTACGTTGCTAAAAATATCGTTGCCGCCGGACTGGCTGATAAATGTGAGATTCAGCTGGCTTATGCTATCGGCGTGGCACAGCCTGTATCTGTTTTGGTAGATACCTTTGGTACCGGTAAGATCGACGATGATAAGATCGCTGACCTGGTGCGCAAAAACTTCTCGCTGAGTCCGGCTGCGATCATCAAAGCTTTGGACCTGCGCCGTCCGATCTATAAACAAACGGCTGCTTACGGCCATATGGGACGTACTGATATTGATCTGCCGTGGGAGCGTACGGATAAAGCCGCTTCCTTGAAAGAACAGGCAGGCTTGTAATTTAAAATGTTGGTAAAGTCACAGCTTCTGCGGGAGCTGTGACTTTCTTTATCTTAGTATAAAAACTGTTGTCCGTAGGAAAAATAAAGGAATTTTCATTTAAATAGTAGAAGTATAATAAGTTAAAGTTTACAGTAATGGAGCATTACATGAAATATATAAATGTGGCAATCAACCTGCCTGTAAAAAACTTGTTCAAACAATTTACCTATGCCGTACCGCCACAGCTGGACCACGTTGATGTGGGCTGGCGTGTTGTGGTGCCGTTTGGGTATCAGACAGTGGAGGGGTTTGTGACATCGTTGGCCGCGGCTGCTCCGGCAGAATACGAATGTAAAGAAATTTTGGCGACACTGGATACGCGCCCCTGGTTTGATGCGGAAATGCTGGCAACGGCAAATTGGCTGTCCGAATATTATCTGTGTTCGCCGGCTGAGGCGATGCGGCTGTTTATTCCAGGTAAAACCAGCATCAAGCGGCAGGCTGTTTATAACGATGAAGGTAAGCTGATCGCTTATGATTACGAAAATAAACTGAAAATCAAGACCCGTATCTGCTTTGTTGTGACTAAGGCAGGACGTGAGGCTCTGGTAGCATATAATAAACGTCTGCGTGCACAGATGCATGCCTTGGAAGTGCTGGCAGAAGCCGAACGCCCTCTAAGCGGGGAGGAACTGGCGTCAGTGCAGGTGAGTGCTGCGACACTGCGTATCTTATGTGAGAAAGGCTGGAGCGAACGGAGTGAGCAACGTGTTTTGCGCAACAGCTATGCCAACAGGACGGAGCTGAAGGAAAGTCTGCATTTGACAGATGAGCAGCGTCAGGCTGTTGAGGCTATCGGCAGTGCTATTACAGAGCCGCATCAGGAAACTTTTTTGCTGCAGGGCATAACCGGCAGCGGTAAGACAGAGGTTTATCTGCGGGCGGCAGCTCAGGCAATGGAAGCAGGCAAGCAGGTTCTGCTGCTGGTACCAGAGATAGCATTGACGGCACAGATCGTTAAACGTTTTCAGGCCTGGTTCGGCGATGAAGTTGCGGTTGCCCACAGCAAACTGTCACAGAATGAACGTGCCGATGTGTGGTATAAAATGCGTACTAACAGTGCCAAGCTGCTGATCGGTGTACGCTCAGCTGTTTTTGCTCCCTTCAGCGATCTGGGCCTGATAATTATTGATGAAGAACATGAGAGCAGTTACAAGCAGGACGAGCGGCCCAATTATCATGCGCGGACAGTAGCCCTGAAAAGGGCGCAGCTGAGCGGTATTCCGGTAGTTTTGGGAAGTGCGACACCTGATTTGGAAAGTTTTTATAAAGCGCGCCAGGGAACATATACACATCTGCGTTTGCTGCAGCGTGCCAACGGCAGTATGCTGCCGCATGTTGAAATTGCCGATATGAGGCTGGAATTGCAGCGGGGGAATAAATCTGTGCTCTCGGCGGCGCTAAACGATGCATTGCTGCAGACGGCGGTACAGGGAGAGCAGGCTATAGTACTGCTGAACAGGCGTGGTTTTTCAACCTTTGTGATGTGTCGTGACTGCGGTGAAAGTATTGTATGCCCGCATTGTGCTGTTGCGCTGGTTTATCATAGTGCCGGTGAAGCAATGCGCTGCCATTACTGCGGGAATACCGCCCCGATCCCGGACGAATGTCCTAACTGTCATAGTCGCCGAATCAGATTTTTTGGTACTGGCACCCAGAAAGCAGAAGCAGAAATTGCCGAACTGCCGGAAATCAGGATTTTGCGGATGGATCAGGATTCGACTGTCAAAAAATTCGCGCATGAGGATATTCTTAAATCTTTCAGCAGCGGTGAATATAATGTGCTTTTAGGTACGCAGATGGTAGCAAAAGGACATGATATACCTAACGTAACACTGGTGGGTATCCTTTCGGCAGATTCGACGCTGAATCTGCCCGATTTCAGAGCTTCGGAACGAACCTTTGCTCTGCTGACACAGGCTGCAGGCAGAGCTGGGCGCGGTGACAGGGCCGGCCATGTGGTTCTGCAGACCTATGACCCGGATAATCCAGTTATCAAGCTGGCGGCGACGCAGGATTACGACGCTTTTGCCGCCAGCGAACTGGAAATCAGGCAGGAGCTGGGATATCCGCCTTATACCGAAATTTTGAAAATTACGGTATTGGATAAGGAAGAAGTGCGTGGCAGCAGTCTGGCCCAGCGGATCGTTAATTTTCTGCAGACGCTGCAGCTGGAACATCCTGAACAGGAACTGTTGGTATTGGGGCCGTTCCCTGCTATTGTTGCCAAGGTACGTGACCTGTACCGCATGAACATTCTTGTAAAATGTCCGCAGATGGAACTGGTCAAGCGTGCTTTGTGGAATTCTGAATTTAAAGAATGCCGCAATGTCTTTTTTGACGTCGACCCTGTCAGCGTAGTTTAGAAATTGCCTGCAGTTTGAATTTTATGGTATAATATAAGGTACGAAAAATTAAGGAGGTCCGACCGTGGCTAAATTAGATATCATTGTTGCCGGTAACCCAGTGCTGCGGTTAAAGGCAAAAGAAGTAGAACGTATAGATAAAAAAACAGTCCGTTTGCTGAACGATATGGCGGAAACCATGTACGCGGCAGACGGCGTAGGCCTGGCAGCGCCTCAGGTAGGTGTTTCCAGACGAATAGTAGTTATCGACGTTGGCGAAGGCCTGATCGAGCTTATCAATCCGGTTATCACCAAAAGGGAAGGTTCCGTTGTCGGCGGCGAAGGCTGTCTGTCGGTGCCTAATTTTGAAGGCGAAGTAGAACGCGCCGAATATATCGAATGTGAGTTTTTTGACCGTAAAGGCAAACGTATGAAGCTTGCCAGCGACGGCATTCTGGCGATCGCTGTACAGCACGAGCTGGATCATTTGGACGGTATCCTGTTTATTGATAAAGCTACCGTACTGACACCTAAAGAAACAGTGCCTGTCGGCATAGAATAGGCGGCAAGCTAAAGGAGATCAAAATGAGAATTGTATTTATGGGTACACCAGATTTTGCCGTAGGAACTTTACAGGCTTTGGTGGAATCAGGTAAGCACGAAATCGCTGCCGTTGTTACGCAACCCGACCGTCCTAAAGGGCGCGGGCAGAAAATGCTGATGACGCCTGTTAAAGAATACGCTTTATCGCAGGGTTTACCTGTGTATCAGCCGGCGAAGGTCAAAACACCTGAGGTTATTGCCCAGCTGCGTGAGTTGCGGCCAGAGATCATCGTCGTTGCCGCTTTTGGGCAGCTGCTCAATCAGGAGCTTTTGGCACTGCCGCCTTTAGGATGCGTCAATGTACACGCTTCGCTGCTGCCGAAATATCGCGGTGCGGCACCGATCCATTATGCGATTTTGCAGGGTGAAAAAGAATCCGGCGTAACGATTATGCAGATGGATATCGGCATGGACACTGGCGATATGCTCAGTAAAGTTATCGTTCCTATAGGCAGTGAAATGACGATGGGAGAGCTGCATGACGAATTGAAGGTCAAAGGGGCTGAGCTTCTGGTGCGAACGTTAGACGAGCTTGCCTCAGGTGCGGCAAAGCCTGAAAAACAAAATGATACTGAAGCAACCTATGCCAAGCTGCTGGACCGGGCAATGGAAAAAATCGACTGGAATAATCCGGCCGCTAAAATACACGATTTGGTGCGGGGCTTTAATCCGGCTCCCGGCGCATTTACCAGATTGCCGGACGGCAAAAACCTGAAAATATGGAAAACAGTTCCGGCAGAGGGGCAGACGGCACCAGCAGGGACAGTTACGGCTGTAACGAAAAAAGGTTTTATAGTTGCCTGCGGCAGCGGTGCCTTGGAAGTGCTGGAAGTGCAGCCGGAATCGAAAAAACGTATGGAAGCCAAAGTTTTCTGCAATGGCCGCGGTGTAGAGCCCGGCACTGTATTAGGTAATATCGAGGGGTAAGTAATGATTGAACTTGAAAATGTTTTTAAGCCTAAAAAGAGGGTCTTTGTTTCACTGACTCTGGCCAGCGCCGTTATTGGCGCGATGGTCATTTATATGGCCTGGCGCGTAGCTCTGCCTGGTTTGGAACAAATCAACGCCAAGCTGCCTGTGGTGTTCGGCGGCATCGGTATCGCTATTGCTTTAGCATTGCTGGCCGGTGTTGCCGGTATCGTACTGGCTATCTTAGGTGTGCCCATCATGAAGATCTTTTACTTCTGGGCCTGGAAGGCTGTGAATATCTTATTCCCCTTCGCCGTTGTTTTAGGCAGAATTTTTGATATCCCGCGCAGTAAGATAGAGCAGTCTTTTATCGAAGTCAGTAATCATTTGGTCAAGCAGCATCGCGTCAAAGTTCCTGCCGACCGCATTATGATCCTGACCCCGCACTGTATTCAGCTGGATACCTGCGTACATAAGATCACCCGTAATATCGAAAACTGCCGTCAATGCGGTGGCTGCAGCGTTGGCGATATGCTGGGGCTGGCCCATAAATACGGTATCCACATGGCAGTAGCCACAGGCGGAACTTTGGCCCGGCAAATGGTCAAACAGATCAGACCGAAAGCTATTGTGGCTGTGGCCTGTGAACGTGATCTGACCAGCGGTATCCAGGACGTGTTTCCGCTGCCGGTAGTCGGCGTGCTCAATGAACGCCCCTTCGGGCCCTGCTTCAATACCCGCGTCGATATCAAACGTGTGGAGGCCGCAGTATTAGACTTTTTAGAAGTTGAGGAAAAGCATGGCGAACATTAAAGAACAAGCCGCTGCTGTGAACATGCTGCCAAATGCCCGCTTAACAGCGGCTCAGGTGATCAACAGCGTTTTCAAAGATGGGGCTTACGCCAATATAGCGCTCGGCAAGGCGCTGAGCAAACAAAATCATAGCGAACAGGACAGAAGGTTCGTTACCGAGCTGGTTTACGGCACGGTGAAGGCCAAAGGCACTATAGACTGGCTGCTGCAGCAGCTGGTATCACGTCCTCTTGGCAAAATCGAACCGATGATTTTAAATATATTACGGCTGGGTGTTTTCCAAATTTATTTTTTGGAACGCATACCGGCCTCTGCTGCTTGTAACGAGTCCGTTAATCTGGCTAAGAAGTTCGGGCATGAAGGCATCGTAAAATTTGTGAACGGCGTGCTGCGCGGAGCGGTGCGCAGTAAGGAAAGTATCGTTTATCCGGATGCAGAAAAAGATCCCAGGCAGTATTTAGCACTTAAAGAATTCCATCCGGACTGGCTGGTAAAACGTTGGCTCAAACAATTCGGTTTTGAAGGGGTGCAGGCTTTGTGCCGCTTTGATAACGAGCCACCGCCTCTGACACTGCGTGTAAACACTTTGGTGATTGACCGCAAAACACTTCTGGCGAGTCTGCAGGAGGATGGCTTTGAGGCCGAACCTTCCAAATGGTGCGAAGATGGTATCGTCTGTACCAAGATCCCGGCGCTCAGTGTTTTGTTCAGTAAATACAACGATATGTTTTATGTGCAGGACGAAAGCTCGATGCTGGTAGCGCCGGTTTTAGCACCTCAGCCCGGGCAGACAGTTATCGACGTTTGCAGTGCGCCGGGCGGTAAAACGACCCATTTAGCGCAGCTGATGCAAAACAAAGGCGTTATCTACGCTACTGATATCCACGAGCATAAAATCAAGCTGATCGAAGCAAACAGCAGGCGGCTGGGCATTACAATCATTGAGCCGTCGCTGCAGGATGCGGCAGAGTTTAAGCCTGAGTGGGAGTCAATGGCAGACTGCGTGCTGGTAGACGCTCCCTGTTCGGGGCTGGGCGTACTGCGCCGTCGTGCCGAAGCACGCTGGAAGAAAAATAAGCTTGATCTGAAAACTTTCCCGCCGCTGCAGCGCGATATTCTGCGCAATGCTGCCCGTTATGTCAAACCTGGCGGCAGGCTGGTCTATAGTACCTGCACTTTAGAGCAGGCCGAAAATCATTACATCCCCGCTGAATTTTTAGAAAATAATCCCAACTGGCAGTATGCCGGTTTTCAGCACCCGCTGACAGGTGAAACAGTGGACGAATTGCAGCTGCTGCCGCAGCGCGATGGTACCGATGGTTTCTATATCTGCGCTTTGGTGCGTAAGGAGTAGGCTGTGAAAAAAGAGCTTTTTGGCTTATCTTTAATTGAATTACAGGAACTTTTGGTGGCTGCTGGATTGAAGAAATTCCGCGCGGCTCAGGTTTATCAATGGTTATACCAAAAATCCGTAACTGCTTTTGATCAGATGCGCAATCTTTCCAAAGCGGATATCGCGATCTTAGAAGCAAACTTTACGCTCCTGCCGCAGCAGCTTAAAATCCTGCGCGAGCAGGTATCGCAGGACGATCTGACCCGCAAGGTGCTGCTCGAATTTCCGGACGGCAATTCGGTCGAGACCGTACTGATGCGCCATGATTATGGTTACAGCGTCTGCGTATCCAGCCAGGTCGGCTGCGATATGGGGTGTGCTTTCTGTGCCAGCGGCCTCAGCGGCTGCATTCGTAATCTGACCGCCGCTGAAATTTTAGCACAGGTTTATATTTTTAACAGTATGCTGGTCAGAGAAGGTAAGCAGGTCAGCCGTATTGTCGTTATGGGCAGCGGCGAACCGATGCTTAATTTTGACGCCGTTATCGGCGCACTGCAGTTCCTGCATCAGGAAAATACGCTGTATATGAGTTGCCGGAACATGACGATTTCTACCTGCGGTATTATCCCAGGTATCGAAAAGCTGACGCAGCTGGGACTGCCGATCAATCTGGCAATTTCGCTGCACGCAGCCGAGCCTGAGCTCAGAACCGAGCTGATGCCGGTCAACAAAGGTTTTCCTTTTCAGGAGGTCATCCAGGCTGCCGAAGCTTATGTCGGTTATACCGGCAGGCAGGTGACTTATGAATATATTCTGATTGCCGGCAAAAATGACAGCCCTGTAGCAGCCGAGCTGCTGGCTAATCATTTGCGGTTCAAACATGCCAGCGTCAATTTGATTCCGGCCAATCCAGTGCCAGAAAAAGGCTTTGAACGCCCATCAAAAAAAGTGGTTGAAGCATTTTTAAAGGTGCTGCAGAAACATAAAATAAATGCCACCGTCCGCAGGGAAATGGGCAAAGACATCGATGCCGCCTGTGGACAGCTGCGCGCCAGGTTTGCCCAAGAGCAGCAGGACTGAAAGCAGCGGCGTTATCAGTGACAAAAACAGACATAAGCTATAAAGTTAGGAGGTTCGTCAATGTTCGTTATCAGTAAAACCCATGTGGGCATGGTAAGAACTGTCAACGAAGACGCTTTGTTGACAACAGGACCTGAGCTTTTTGCGCTGGCTGACGGTATGGGCGGCTATGCAGCCGGAGAAACCGCCAGCAGGGAAGCCTTACAGGTTTTGCAGCAGGAAGCGGAAAAATTTAAGGAGCTTACTGGCACCGAGTTATGCACCGCCATGCGTGAAACAGTGCAGCAGGCTAATAAGCATATCAGGCAGATGGCTCAAAATGAAATACAGTATCATGATATGGGCACGACGCTCGTGGCAGTATATCTGGCGGCAGACGGTAAAGCTTATGCGATCAACGTAGGTGACAGCAGACTTTATACATGGAGTGCCGGCACTTTACAGCAGGTCACCCGCGATCATTCTTACGTCGCAGAGTTATTGGCCAACGGCGAGATCACTGCACAGGAGGCTTTTAAGCATCCACAGAAAAATATAATTCTGCGCGCTGTTGGAGCCGAAGACGAGCTGGAAGTAGATTGCTTTACTCTGGAGCTGACAGCAGATACCAAGCTGCTTTTATGCAGTGACGGTTTAAGTGATATGGTGGATGACAGACAGATCAGCGAGATTCTGCAGGCACATCAGACGGCCGAAGCTGCCGAAGTGCTGCTGGAAGCTGCCTTAGACAACGGCGGCAGAGATAATATTTCGCTGATCCTGATAGACTTGACCCCGACCGAGGAGGATAACAGATCATGACAGATATGGTAGGAAAAATTTTACATAACCGTTATAAGATCCTGCGTTCTGTCGGCGTCGGTGGTATGGCGGAGGTTTACCTGGCGCAGGATATGCTGCTGGACCGGGAAGTCGCCGTAAAAATACTGCGCGCTCAGTTCAATAACGATAAAAGCCTGCTCGAACAGTTCCGCCGCGAGGCTCAGTCCGCCGCAAGGCTGATCCACCCTTCAATTGTCAATATTTTTGACGTTTGCGAAGAAAACAGTTTGTATTTTATCGTTATGGAATACGTAGATGGTAGAACATTGAAAAGTATTTTAGAGGAGCAGGGCCCGCTCAAACCTTTCTGGGCCGTGCATATTGCCTGTGAGCTGGCTGCCGCTTTGCAGCATGCCCATAACCGCAATATTATTCACTGCGACATCAAACCGCATAATGTCCTTATCAATAAAAGCATGACGCCTAAAATCGCCGATTTCGGTATAGCGCGTATGGTCACTAGTCAGACGATGGTCTATACATCGTCTGTGATAGGTTCGGTGCATTATCTGTCGCCAGAACAGGCTGGCGGCTGTCCCGTAACGGCTCAGTCCGACATCTATTCACTGGGCATCGTTTTGTATGAAATGCTGACGGGACACGTGCCTTTTGACGGCAAAACTGCCGTTGCTGTGGCGATGATGCACCTCGAAAAAACGCCGCCGCCGCTGAAAACCTATGATCCAGACCTGCCTGATTCGCTGCAGGAAGTAATTGACAAAGCGCTTGCTAAAGACCCGGCCGACCGCTATGCGACCGCCGAAGAAATGTGGCAAGACCTTTATAATATCAAAACTAAAATGCTGCAGGAAAGCGTTGAAGAAGATTATGCCGAAATGCTGGGTATTACGGCGATCTCGAAAAACGAGCTGGCCGAGCCTACCGGAAAAATTTACGACTGGGCCAGCGATAACGAGGAAGGCGCTCCTGAAGAAACCATTATCATGAAGCCGGCCTTCAACAAAAGTACTGACGAGATAGTGCAGGAAGCTGCCGCTATCAACAGGCGGGAACGCCGGAACAAATACATCAAGCTGTTTGCACTGGTTGCTATCTTATCCGCTGTCTTTTTAATGGTCGGTAACGTGTTCAGCCGCAAAACAGTTGATGTGCCTAACGTAGTTGGTAAATCGGTAGTGGAAGCGCAGAAAACCTTGGAAAAATCGGGCTTTACTGTAAAACTGGACGAAGAATATGACGAGAAGGTGACTCCGGGCTACGTTATCAAACAAGAACCAGAAGGCATCAGTAAGCGTAAGGAAGGCAGCGAGATCACTTTGGTGGTAAGCAAAGGCCTGGAAATGCTGGAAATGCCTGATTTGATTGGAAGAAAGCTGGACAATGCCAAAAAGTTTTTAAGTGACCTGGGTTACGAAACTGGTGTTGTAACTTATAAATTTGTGGCAGGCAAACCGGCAGATTCTGTTTTGGAACAGGCCCCAAAGGCTAAAAACAAGACACCGAAGGGATCGAAGGTAGATCTGGTTGTATGCCGCGATCCCAAAGACCTGTCGATGCCGGACGTAATGGGCAGCAGCTTGAATGATGCTAAAAAAGCCCTGACCGAGTTAGGTATCATGGATATTACCGTACGTTATGTTGAAAGCGGCAGCAGTGAGGGCAGCATAGTAGGTATGGAACCGCCTGCAGGCTCTAAGTTTGCCGCCGACGGTAAAGTTGTATTGCAGGTATCATCTGGCAGTCATCCGCAAAGCGTCAATAAATATGCCGAATTCGTCGTGCCCCAGGGCAGCGGTACCCAGGATGTGCAGATCATCCTGATCGATGCCAACGGACAGCGAACTGTTTATCAGGGCGCGCAGAAAGCCGGCGTACGTATACGCCAAAAAGTGGAAGTTACCGGCAGCGGCAAAGTGCAGTTCTTCTGTAACAATAAAATGGTCGAGGAGAAAAATCTGTGAGTATCGGCCAGGGAAGAATCATCAAAACCTATAACGGTTATTACTATGTCGACAGCGGTACCGACAAGCTTGTCACCTGCAAGGTCAAAGGCAAGCTTAAGCAGATCAGGTTTTCACTCTGCACTGGCGACATAGTTGAATTTGAAACCAATCATAACGGCGAAAGTATGATTACCAGGATTCTGCCGCGGCGTAATTTTATGCTGCGGCCGACTATCGCCAACGTCGATCTGATCATCGTCGCATTTGCCTGTATCAACCCCGATTTCAGCTACCTGCTGGCCGATAAGCTGCTGGTACTGGCAGAGCAGGCTGGTATCCCGTCCGTTATCTGCCTTAATAAAATCGACTTGGCACCGGCGGGGCTGGTGGCCGAGATCGAAGCTGTTTATAAACAGGCTGGCTACGAGGTCTATGCGATCTCTGCGCAGCAGGGAATCAATGTTGGCAAGCTGAAAGATCGGCTGTACGGTAAAATAACTGTATTTGCCGGACCTTCCGGCGTGGGCAAGTCATCGACTCTCAACGCTATCGAACCCGGTATGCAGCTGGTGACAGGCAGTGTCAGCGAAAAAATAGGGCGGGGCAAACACACCACGCGCTTTGCACACCTGCTGCCTTTTGCCGGCGGTTATCTGGCAGACACTCCCGGTTTTGGCAATTTGAATTTAGAAGAACTGGACGATAAAAAACTGGCGGCATGTTTCCGCGAATTTGCAGGCTTTGAAGATGGATGTAAATTTACGCCCTGCACACATACGCACGAACCGATATGCGGCGTCAAAGATGCGCTGGCAGCCGGAGAGATAGCGCAGTCGCGTTACGAATCGTACCTGACTATTTTAGAAGAAATAAAATCCAAAAAGGAAAAGGACGGAAGAAAATGATCAAAGTAGCGCCTTCAATCTTATCTGCCGATTTTGCTTATCTGGCAGACGAAATCAAAAAAATCGAAACTGCCGGGGCAGACTGGGTGCATATCGACGTGATGGACGGTGCCTTTGTACCGAACCTGACCTTTGGCGCGCCGGTCGTTAAAAAGATCCGTAAGGTCACCGATCTCTTTTTTGACTGTCACCTGATGGTCAACAATCCCGAGCAATATATCGACGATTTTGCCGATGCCGGCGCGGATATGGTAGTAGTACACGCCGAAGCTACCAAACATCTGCACCGCTGTGTGCAATACATCAAAAACAAAGGTATGCAGGCCGGCGTGGCTTTGAATCCGGCTTCGCCACTATGCCTGGTGGAAGAGATTCTGCCGGATGTGGATATGGTGCTTTTGATGAGCGTCAACCCCGGTTTTGGCGGTCAAAGCTTCATTGAAACCACAGTACCAAAAATCGCCCGGCTGCGGAAGATGATCAACGATGCAGGACTAAACATAGAAATACAGGTAGACGGCGGCATCAACGATAAAACCTCCAAACTGGTACGTGAAGCAGGTGCGACTGTACTGGTTGCAGGTTCGTATGTTTATGGCGCTGCTGATACCAAAGCGGCGATTGCCAGTTTAAAAGCATAATTAAAAAGCTAAGAACAAAAACACTGCAAATTTTGCAGTGTTTTTGTTTTTAGTAAAGTTTTTCTTCCTTTAAAGCAGGAAAAACTGTTTCTGTAAAATAAAATACCCCTAAAGCAGGTTAGAAACCTTACTTTAAGGGTATTAGCTGTTGCCTATAACATATTTTAAGGACGGCAAACCTTACAGGGAGCCATACCCATATTGATTGCTTCCTGGCGACTGGGAAAATAAATACGGTTACTTGCGTTCATTTTACGTTCCCAGCGACAGCCCTGATAATGAAACTTCCAGCTGTTGCGGTTACCAATATAAGTTGCAGCGTAGGCTGTTAGAGGAATAGATAAAGCAATGATAAATGCGAGGGTGATAGTTATAAATTTCTTCATAAGAGATCACTTCCGTATTGCGAATTTTATTTATCTGTATTACAAACATTATAACATATGTTCAATTTATTAAATATAATTACAAATAAATTGAAATGAAATTATTTTCCAATCGCCTGCTAAAGCAGGCGGTTTTTTTATGCCTTTGGGAGGATGTAAAAGGAGTGTTGAGAGCAAAGTGAGGAGTAGTTTAAAAGCCAGGTCAAAACTTAGTAGCAGTGTTTTGGTGGCAGGTAGGCAGCTGTGTTGGCAGTGGTAGAGCTGTACCGGCAAAGTATGCGGATTTTAGAAACTAAAAAAGGGCGCAGATGCCGATAGTTTTAAAGCCGCTGGCGTAATGCGCCCCAAGACTCGAAAAAGTATTATACAGACTCAAAGTAACTGTCTTGCGGGGGGGTACAAGTGTGCTATAATTGCTATAAATATAATAATTTCAAATGTTTTCAAATTTAAACAAAAGAAACAATGCTTTTTGTTGTGAGTTTTAAAGAGTAATCAAATATTGGGAAAGGCTGGAATGAAGTATGTACGATGAAAGCTGCATTCCGTATATTGGCAGCAATATCCGTCTGCAGTTGGGCAAGAACAGCCAAGATGATGGTAATTTTAGTGTTAGTTTATATAAATAATCTCAATATCAGTTCCGCAGTAATTATTTCGAGGATATAAGTAAGTTTTTCTAAGGGGGCAAAATAACAGGATAAAGATAAAAATAATATGAGATTGAATTTATAACAGTTTGCTGCCTATGATTCTGCCTGTTATAAACGTATATTTGCTGCAGCGGTGGATAACCAACAGTTACTGAAATTTATTTAGATAAGCTGGGTAAACTAGATGGCAGGTGCTGCAGGGAACTGCAAAAACAAGTGAAAAATTATGAGGAGCGATGAAAATGACTGGAAAAGAAAAACTTTTGAGTAAAAGGATTTTAGCAACATTACTGACCGGGACGGTGCTGGGAGTTTGTAATCTGATGCCCGTATATGCAGCTAACAGTGGCGGAACCTGGAGCGGTGAAAGCTGGACTAAAGATGATGAATATATAGGCGACAAGAATCCAACTGGTTCTACAGTTGTGATTGCTGAAGATAATAGTGGGAAAAAAGTTTATGGCGGTAGGGATGATAAGGCGGCTGTTACAAATAATACAGTAACAATAACTGGTACGATTGCAAATGCTTATGGCGGTGCTGGCAGTGATTATGATGTTAGTAATAATCATATTATTGTTGATGGCGGGACAGTGACAAATACTCTGCAAGGTGGGGTATTGACCGCTAATGGAGATACAGAGCTGGGCAATGCTGTAAATAATAAAGTGACTATTAAGAACGGCACAATAGATGCTTCCGTTTACGGCGGAGCTGTCAATGGTGAGGGCAATGCTACCGGTAATGAAGTGATTATCGAGAGTGGTACAATAACAGGTATGGTTTTTGGTGGCAGTGCTGCAGAAAATGGATATACAGAAGGTAATAAAGTAACAGTAACAGAAGGTACATTCAGTAATAAGATTTATGGCGGAAATAGTAAAAAAAATAAAAGCAATAATAATATTGTTACAATAAACGGTGGAACTTTTACAAATACAAATACGATGACTGATGGAATTTATGGCGGCTACAGTGCACAAAACACTAATGATTATGTAGCAACGGGTAATCAGGTAATTATCAATGGTGGTACGTTCACAAGTAAAGTTTATGGTGCTTATTCCCAATATGGTAAAGTTAAAGAAAATGGAGTTGCAGTCGGCGGCAGTACTACGGAAATGAAAAATGTTTATGGTGGCTATGTCAATGATGCCAATACAGCCGAAAAGAACTGGGTAACTGTAACAGACGGAAAAATTGATAACGTTGTCGGTGGCTATAGTTGGTCAGGTGATGCGATAGAAAACAGTGTTATAATCAGCGGCGGAACGATAAGTAAAGGCGTTAAAGGTGGACAGACGGTAGATGGCAGTGCTAATGGTAATAAGGTTATTATCAGCGGCGGCGAAATAAACAGTAAGATCTATGGCGGATATTGTACAAGTAAGCCGGCAGATGGCAATGAAATAACTATCAGTGGTGGTAAGATAAACAGTGAGGTTATTGCAGGTGGTAGAAGCGGCAATGGAACTGCGATAAATAATGTTATCACAATAAACGCCGTCAGCGGAGAAAAGCCGGTCTTTAGCGCTGATACAATAATTTATGGTGGCGATAATACAACTTCTTCTAAGGATAAACGTACAGGAAATACATTGAACCTCCAAACTAAAGGGTTAGAAATGAAAAATATAACAAATTTTGAGAATTTAAATTTTTATCTACAGGAGGATACCATTAATGGAGATACGATACTGACCTTGACTGATGATAAAGGTACTGATATTTCCGGCAGCAATGTCAACGTAGGTATGGCAGGTTCGACCAGTATCTTGCAGGTCGGTGATAAGGTAAATCTGCTGACCAACAGCAACGGTATAACAGCTGACGGCGTTACTTATGGCAGGCTGCAGCAGGGTATCAGCATCGAGTACGAATTTACAACTGATCTGAGCGGTAATAGTATCGTTGCTACAGTGGATAAAGCTCCTGCCAAAACAACGGAACAGAGCAAATCTCCGGTAGAGACGCAGATTGCCAGTGCCGCGTTTGTCAACAGTGGTGCAGATACGGTGGCCGGCAGCGGTATTGCCAACGCTGTACAGACAGCTGGCAGAAGCAGCGCGGAAATGTTCGGAGCTTCTGGAGGCGGCAATATGCGTTATAAAAGCGGTTCTTACAGTGATATGCGGGGTTATAATCTGGCGTTGGGGTTTGCCAAAGCCATACAAAATAATGCCGGTAAACTGACCTATGGCCCGCTGCTGGAATACGGCTGGGGCAATTACACCAGTCAGCTTGACAGCGGCATCCGCGCTGACGGTAATACCAAATATTATGGTATTGGTATGATAGTGCGTCAAGATAATAACAGCGGTTTATATTATGAAGGCAGTTTGCGTTACGGCCGTATGGATGCTGATTACGCCAGCGGCGATCTGATCGGTGCCGACGGCGAAAAAGTATATGCCAGCTATGACAGCAGCAGCAGTTACTACGGAGCTCATATTGGTATTGGCAGGGTCAGCAAACTGAACGATACTGTAAAAGCAGATATTTATGCCAAGCTTTTGTATACGCACCAAAGCGGTGACAGTGTGACTTTAGGCGGTGCCGGTAACGGAGAAGTTTATGACTTTGACGCAGTCAACAGTACTCGTGTCAGATCGGGAGCACGTCTGAGCAAAGAAAACGGTGAGCGTGGTACTTATTATGTAGGTTTGGCTTATGAATACGAATTTGACGGCGAAGCAAAAGCAACGGTCAAAGGTCTGAGCACGCCGGCACCAAGTATCAAAGGCAGCAGCGGTATGTTGGAGCTGGGTTATATCATCCAAAATAAAGATGTGAACGCACCTGCTGTCGACATTGGCTTGCGGGGCTGGAGCGGCAAAAAGCAGGGCTTCAGCGGTAGTATCAATTTTATCTGGAAGTTTTGATTATGGAATGCATTTGTGTCTTTCCATTTTATAATTTAAAACGTCTGTAAAAATGTTTTAATAATTATTATTAAAACTTCGACAGAATAAATAAAAACAATGTCGGTATGGATATTATTTCCGTATCGCCATTGTTTTTTCTGTTGACAACAAATCTGGAGGGGGCTGATAGCACTGCAATGGCCACTGGTGAGTGGCGGCAAATGCGGGATGAAAGTAGGGCAGTCACGGGTAAAAAGCAGGCGTCTGCCAGCAAGTGCAAGGCGGCGTGAACAACCGGTCGCTGCCATTCCTAAACTGAATGACAGCGATAGTTTTTTGGAAATTCCGAAAACGCATATCCTTGCGAACTAACTGAATTGCTATTAGGAGCAGTCAGTTCTAGTATATAGACAAGGGGTAAACCTTACCAAGTGAAACGATGACAAAGGAGGTCAAAAACATGGCAAAAGTTTACAAAGATTTGAGAGAGTTTTTAAAAACATTAGAAGAAGAGGGGCAGCTGATCCGCGTTAAAGATGAGGTCGATCCGGAACCTGATATTGGCGCTGCCGGACGTGCCTGCGCTAATATGGATAAAAAACCGGCTGTTTTGTTTGAGAAGGTGAAAGGTTATAAATATTCTGTTGTAACCAACGTTCACGGTTCCTGGGCTAATCATGCTTTGATGATGGGAATGCCTAAAGACACTCCTGTAAAGGAACAATTCCATGAATTGAACCGCCGCTGGGACAAATTCCCGGTACCGCCAGTAATTCTTCCACGTGAAAAAGCAATGTGTAAGGAAAATACCATCAGCGAAAATATCAATTTATTTGATGTTTTGCCTCTTTACAGAATCAATGATCAGGACGGTGGTTTTTTCCTGTCTAAAGCAGCCGTTGTTACCGGCGATCCGGCTGAACCTGATAATCTGGATAAGCAGAATGTCGGTATTTACCGTATCCAGGTCAAAGATATCGACCGTATCGGCATCCAGGCTTTGCCTTTTCATGATATCGCCATCCAGCTTGCTAAGGCAGAAGAAGTCAACGAGCCTTTACCGGTAGCTATCGCTCTGGGCAATACTCCGCTTGTAAGCTTTATGGCAAGCACTCCTGTTAATTACGACCAGAATGAATATGAATTCGTCGGCGCCTTGCAGGATGGTGTTCCTACTGAAATTACTAAAGCTGATACTGCTGAGCATTTGTATGTTCCTGCTCATGCTGAAGTTATTCTGGAAGGCTACATTATGCCGCGCGTTCGTACCTGCGAAGGTCCGTTCGGCGAGTTCCCTGGCTCTTATTCCGGCGCCAGGAATCAGTGCGAGATCAAGATAACTCATATCACACATCGTACCAATCCGATATTTGAAAACTTGTATCTTGGTATGCCCTGGACTGAGATCGATTACCTGATGGCTCTTAATACCAGTGTTCCTCTGTACAAACAGCTGAAAGCTACTATGCCTGAAGTGCAGGCAGTCAATGCTATGTATACTCATGGTATCGGCGTTATCATTTCTACGAAGGTCCGTTACGGCGGCTTCGGTAAGGGTGTTGCTTTCCGTCTGCTGTCTACTCCGCATGGTATGCCTTATTCCAAGGTCATTATCGTTGTAGACGAGTTTGTCGATCCGTTTAACCTGGAGCAGGTTATGTGGGCGCTTACTACCCGCGTCAAACCCAGTAAGGATGTTGCGATCATCCCGAATTGTGCAGGTATGCCGCTTGATCCGTCTTCGGTACCGGCAGGTATGCATGACAAGCTGATCATCGATGCAACTACTCCGGTCGCTCCGGAACCGAATCCGCGTTCTGTTGAATTGTTGAAACCGTCTCCGGCTACCCCGAAATGGGAAGCTATTTTCAGAGACTTTATGGCTGCACAAAAAAATCAATGATAATTTGAGGTATAAAGGAGGCAGATTTTTATGAAATGTCCGCGTTGTGATGCTGATACAGTAAGAGTTATGACTAAATCTCCGGTTGGCGATGTTTGGGAAGTTTATGTCTGCGATACCTGCAGTTATTCCTGGCGTTCTACCGAAGAAATCCATGTACATGATGTATTTAAACTAAAACCGGAAGATATTCCTAATTTACAGCAAATTCCGCCGGTTCCACCTTTAAAGAAATAAATGGCTGCTTGGGGCTTGGACAAGTCCTTGATTGGCGGGGGAGTTAGCTCCCCCGCTTTTTTTATATAATTGTGGGGTGAAAAATTATGGCAGAGCTGAAAACACAGCTTGATCTGCAGCAGATACCAAAAATAGTAGGCGAGGATGGGACGCAGCTTTTGGCACGCTGCTACGCGGTGCTTGAGCATACCAGGTGGCCGCTTTATATCGTGGGACCTTCGGGCAGCGGCAAAAGTATTATCGCGATGAACCTGGCCAGGCAGTATGCGCTGGCTAAAAATGTGCCAGCCTATTATGTGCAGCTGAGTCCAGAACAGACGAAAACAAGCCTGATTTTGGGACTGAGGCTGGAAAACGGCAGTCTGGCAGTTAAGAACGGAGTTGTGGCAGATTGTATGGAGCGTGGCGGCATTATCATCGTCGATGAGGCGACACATTCGGTACAGGAGATTTTGCTGATGTTCAACAGTATACTGGACCGGACTTCGGTAACGGCGATCGGCGATAAGATGATTTATGCACACGAGGATTTTCGGATCGTGTTCTGCTCGAATGACAGCAGATATTCCGGCAACGTTAAGCTGCCGCAGAGCTTTGCTCAGCGTCTGGTTTCATTTTATTTCGATTATCCGACGGCGGAAGATGAGTTTTTGATAGTTGAACAGATAGTAGCGGAGGAGTGCCGTGCCAACGATGTTGTACCGGTAAGCCTAAAGCGTTATATTATTGAGTTGATGCGCGAGGTACGCAGCAATACTTATCCACTGTCGGTACGCAATGCAGCTATTGCCGTAGTTCTGTGCAATTTGGAGCTTTTGCGGCGCCCAGAGTGGCGGCAGACGATGATAGATTCTTATTTTTATGATAATCGGAATGTTGAAAGCATCAAGAGGTATCTGGCAAAAAGGGTGTTGGGCTGTGAGGCGGCAAGCGTTACTGATTTGACAGACAGGCGGATCATGGAGCTGGAGCAGGCCTTGAGCGCGATTGGAATCTTAACTTTTAAAGAGATCATTTTGCAGAGCTTTATGTATTATCTGGATGTAGACCTGGGTTTTTATGATTTGCAGATGGTGAAGGAGAAGCTTGAGTCTTCAATTATTTAAGGTGGCTGTTATGGAAAATTTTGCGGTATTATGCCCGGAACTGGCTTTTAAAATAGAATATTATGCTGATGCGGCTGCATATCAAGGCTCTGTTGGCACAGAGTGCGGACAGCTGTGCTGCTGTACTGGAAGTCGTGAGGACGGGTATGTGCTGGCTGTCAACTGCGAATGGTTGCTGGAGGCATGGCAGCATTCAGCTTTGCATGGGCTACTGTCGTCAGAAAGTTTTACTGATGCGTTTGTTGTAAGTGAACTGAGTGTTTTGCGGTATGAAAAGACGGCGTTGTTTACGGGGGCGGAGGGGTACAGGCACTTGGAGCGACTTAAGAAGGATATTTTATACCGATGCATCTATAGAAGTCTGTTTAGGACGTTCTGTGAGTATAAGCTGGCGCGTGAGCTGCCTGAGTTTGGCAAGCTGCTGACACTGCTGAATATGACGACACAGGATGTGGAGTTGGAGCAGCTTGTGAAATATTTGCCGCAGCGTGGTCAGCTGGAAGCTTTACAGGTGTTTTTGAAGTACGGTATCATCGAGCCGCAGGGGGACAGTAGTTTTTATGATTTTATGGTACCTCTGGCCTTGACTGCGGTACGGACGGAGCTGCAGAATTTGATCGTGGTGACGGATTTGCTGACAGAATGGCTGCAGGGATTGCGGATGACGTCAGAAATCACACCTGTGTGGGAGCAGAAAGCTGCTGCGGCAGGAACTGCCGGTTCTATGTCGATGCTGAAGGTGTTCAGCGAAGAAGAATTATGCGAGATTGTACGGAAAGAGCATATCCGTGAACTGAAAGCAAAAATGCAGAATGCCGCATCACAGACAGGTAAGCTGGCAGGCGTAGGGCGTATGGTAAGCAGGTCGGGCGACACTTCACAGTTCTTTTTGGATACAGTACGGAAATACAGGCGCGAGATCGGCGAGCTGGAATATATTTTTAAGCAGAGCTTTACGTCGATGAAGATCATTGGTGCTTATGACGGCGACGTTAACCTGAAAAAGCAGCAGGAAGCGTATCTGGCCTCTAAAACAGCGGAGGAAAGCAGGGTTTATCAGTATTACTTGCGGCGTAAGGGATCGGTAGATATTATGATCATACGCGATGTTTCGGGCAGTACGTACCGATTTGAACGTGAATATGCAGAAGCGCTGATCGAGATTTTAGCGGCAGTTAATAATTTTGACGGTATCAGAACACTGGTAATAGATTTTGAGGGCGGGGCCAAAGTACGTAAAAGTTTTATTGATAAAGCCGAGCAGACTTCGATCGTACCGTTGTCTGGAGGGGGAACTAATCTGCTGTCGGCGGTGCGGTTGCTGCAGGAACAGGTGCTGAAGGGGAAGCGGAGATTGTTGTTTCTATTATCGGATGGAGAGATCAACGACCGTGAGCAGGCCGAAAGGGAGTTGAACGATTATTGCCGCAGGAATCAGATTGAGATGGTGAAGATAACTTTTGACGAGGAGGATAAATATGGCTATGAGCATACGACAATCATAAATCTGCACAGGTTTCTTGCCCGCAGGATTATCGAAAAGGGGGCGACATACTGATATGGAAGGTTTGTTGAAGTGCCCGCATGGCCTGGTTACAGGCTGCGAGGAGCGGCAGGGGTTGAAAATCTATCGACATCTGCAGGACGGTGAGGCGTGTGGATTGCTGAATGGGTTACAGCTGACGCCGGAGGAAATTTTGCTGGAAATGGGTCAGACTTTTGTGAGCAGCGGCAATTTCACAACTTTAGCACCATATGTGCGTGGTGGTGAACTTGCTGAGGGATATGTACCGACGCAGGCCGGCACAGCGCTGAACGAATTTCTTTTGTTTTTTCACGCCAGTGCAGCGGTACGGAGTTTGATTTATGAAACAGTACTGACGGCTGCCGTAAGCGGCGACGATATTACTTTTAAGGAGCTGCTGGAGCTGGCGCTGTTTGCTTTGTGTTATGCTCGCTTTCAGGAGGAGACCAGGACGTATAAACGGAAAGTAAAAGAGTTGCTGCCATATTTTGGCGCCGGTTTGTTGGACGTTTTAGCAGCGTTAAAAATAGACTATTCGCGGCAATCGGCTGTCAGCTGTTTTTATGAGGAGTATTTCTTCCAGTTGAAGTATGAATTTTGGGACAGGGAAGTAAGTCCAGAGAGACACAAACAGTGGCAGGCAGTGAAGCTGCTGGCATTAGGTATACAAAAGAAAAATACCTGAAGCATTTATGCTTCAGGTATTTTTCTTTTACTATTATTTTTTGAATAATTCAGGAACCCATTTGGCTGGATCGACTTCTTTAAATTTGCTGCGCTGGAAGTGCTCTTTAAGCCCGAAAGGTACGGTGCAGTCAAAAATAGTTTTGCAGGATATACCTACATCGCGGATCGAAGGTGAAAATTCGGGGGATTGGGAAGGATCGAGCGGATGGCAGCGAACGCCTGGGATAGTGATAACGTCGACATCGCCCTGGAAACGGGTATTCAAAGCCCACAGTACGTCGTCGGTATCAAACAGATCAACATCGTCGTCTACCAGGATAACGTGTTTCAGTTCCGAGAAAGCAGAGAAGGCTAGCAGAGCAGCCTGTCTTTGACGGCCTTCATCAGGCGGAGCTTTTTTGACGAATTGGATAACGGCCATATATTTGCCGCCGCCGGAGCAGTGGGCATATACGTTTTTGACATTGCCTGGCAGTGCTTTTTCCGTCATGCCGAGGATAGATGCTTCAGTCGGTATACCTGCCATATTGACGTGTTCTTCGGAAGGACCGATGCAGGATTGCATGATCGGGTCGCGGCGGTGGGTAACTGCTTTGACTTTGATCAGCGGGATTGCTGGTTTCATAGCGCCGGTATAGCCCGGAAATTCCGGCATTGCTTTACCGGTATTGCTGTTTTGGTCTTCTCGGACGCGGACATCAGGCAGCAGTTCGCCTTCGATAACATATTCTGCACGGGCGATAGCCTTTTCGTTGATAGTTTTGCACTGTACCATTTGCACGCCTTCGCCCCGTATACTGCCGGCTATGCTCAATTCATTGAAGCCGAGTGGAGTTGTAGGTGGTTCGAAGCAGGCGGCGATCTCGATGGCTGGGTCAACGCCGATACTGATGGAGATCGGCATCGGTTTGCCGGCTTTTTCGTATTTCTGACGGAATACGTCTAAGTGACGGCCTGGAACGAAATACATGGATATTTCGTCTTTGCCCTGCAGGCAGAGGCGGTGGATAGTAATATCGGTATCGCCGGTTTCAGGATCGGTGCCGTAGCAAAGCCCCATGGTTACATATGGGCCGGCGTCTTCTTCAGTATTGGTAGGGGCTGGGATCAGCTCGCGGATATCAAAGCCCTCTTCTGTTGCCAGATGCACTACTTCCTGACAGGGTGCCTGGTCAGCACTTACAACTACCGGAGCGATCGGGGTGGATACGGAGTCTTTTAAAAGAAAGCCCAGCTTTTCGGGTTCACATCCCAGCAGGTGCCCGACACGGGCACGGCTTGAAAGTACGCCTATAGCTACTTTAGCGCCGGGATGGCCTTTAACATTATTGAAGATCATGGCAGGTCCTAAGCGAGTCGGGCGTTTAACGGTGCCTTTGGCACCAACATAGCGGTAAATACCGGAGATCTCGGCACGTGGATCGGCCTCGACGTTGGTTTCCACCAACTGTCCGGAGATGGTACGCAGATAGTCGAGTGCGGAACGTAAATCATTGATTTTAGTAGTCATAATAAAGCCTCCTTAAATATACTGTACTGTGAATGGGAAGCTGCTGCCTGCAAGAAAGTAGAATCATTTTTGCGGAGACTGTTTTTTGCAATATCTAACAGTTTTCAGCTGACCGGTTTCAGAGCTGCACCAACTGACACCGGTGTTCAAGCAGCATTTCCTCTTAGGAACATCATAATACGAGTGGGAGTTTGAAGGCTATTCTAAATAGCAAAGCTGTTTTGACATATTGGAAAGATATAACCAATAGTTTGCATTAATAAACTTTTAATTCTATAAAGGCAAGACGTTATGCTCTATTGGAATACGAAAAAGCCTGCTTTTACCGTATAATCGTAGTAGATAAGCAGCTTCAGGCTGGGCAGAGTGAAAGCAGGTGAGAGAAATGAATTTTAATCAGTTGAGATATTTTGTCGCTATTGTCAAGCATGGCAGTTTTTGGTCGGCAGCACTGGAAGAATACATTTCTCAGTCTTCGCTGTCCAAGCAGATCAAAGCTTTGGAAACCGAGCTTGGGGTAGTGTTGTTTAACAGGACTGGTAATAAGATTACTCTGACGGAAGCAGGCCAGTGTTTTTATGATTATGCGCTGCAGCTGCTGGAGACAAAAAACGAAATGCACCAGGAGCTGATGGCTTTTGAAGATACGCCGATCGAAGAAGTGAAATTCGCTTCGATTCCAATCGTCAGTTCCTATAAGATATCAACGCTGCTTTCTGAGTTTCAGAAAGTCAATAAAAATCGCAGGCAGGTCGTTAATTATAATATTCTGGAAGAAGAACAGAAAGACGTACTGATGCTTTTAAAAAACGATAAGGTGGATTTTGCTTTTGTGCGCGACGGTTTTGACCAGCTGCCCGAATATGAGCATCGGCTGTTTATGACAGACGAGATCGGCCTGATTTGTTCGCAGGAAAGTGAGCTGGCACAGCTGCAGGAATTTGATTTTTCGATGCTGCGGGATGAAAAAATCATTCTGATTTCTCCTAAATCGGAAATTTACCGGATTTTAATGGAAAAGCTGCGTAAAGTGAACAAGGAATGTAATGTGGCGGCAACGATGACACGGCATAGGAATGTGTTTTCGATGGTGGCCAATAATGTTGGTATTACTTTTTTTACAAAACGGATGCTGGAGGAAGGACACAGCATTGAAGGGCTGAAATATGTCCCTCTGACGATGCCAATCTACAGTAATGTTTACATCGTTAAACGTAAGGAAAAAACTTTGAATGCGACGACAGAAAAATTTTGGAAGTTCCTTTGCGGTAAATATCAGGAATATCAGCAATAAAAAACCACTGCTGAGCAGTGGTTTTTTATTTATTGCATTTGAAAATATTTTTGCCAATAGATCCAAAAATCCTTGGTAATTTTATTGAGGCGGCGTTTTTTGAGTTTTATCAGCGCCACATCGCTTGTGAGTTCTTCAACTAGAGGAACGGTACAGAGATGAGGGAAAAGTGTCAGGTCAACGAGACTGAGCGGCAGTAGCGAAATATTTGGCGCCGTCTGCAGGATCTCCATAAGGATCTTGTGCCTTGTTGTCAGACATTTTGTTTTTTTCTCGATGCCGTGGCGTTCAAATGCTTTCATAACGATCGTATAAATGACCGATGAGGTATCTAAAAGTGAAAGTGGGTATTTTATCAGGTCATTCAGTGAAACAGCTTCTTTTGTACTTAAAGGATGATTTTGATTGCAGACCAGAACAAAAATATCTTTCTTATACGGAATACAGTCAAAGACATCTACTTCATCAAGATAATCAGTACGTATCAGCGCAATGTCGATGGCTCCGTCAAACAGCTCTTTCATAACTTCCTGTTGGTTGGTCTCGTGCATATCGATAACGACGTTAACATCGGGTTTATAGTTGGTTGTAAATTGGGCTATCTGAGCGCTGATACCATAGGAGGATACTACAGGTATTGACCCAAAACGAATAGTATTGGACTTCTTGGTAGCAAATTCATCTAAATAAAGCAGCATATCGTTGTGTTGTTTGATGGTCATTTCAGCATATTTGGCAAATTCCGCACCTATTTCAGTCAGATAGACCTTGGAATGTTCGCGTTTGAAGAGATCGACACCCAGTTCTGTTTCCAGGGCTTTTATCTGTTTGGACATTGACGATTGGGAGATATACATATCATCGGCAGCATTTGAAAAGCTACCTGTTTTGACAATGGCCAGAAAGTATTTCAATTGATTAAGATTCATAAATTCAATCCGCCCTTCTGTGCAAATTAAAACACGATAGCAAATAGTAAAAAATGAGATTTATTTTAAAATCTTTACCTTCTTCATTTAAATTATATTCGATTTTGCTATATACACATATTCGAGAATGGAATACAAGCTTTCGCCTTTGGAAATTCCTAACAAGAATGACGTGTTTATTTAACTGAATTGCCTTTTAGACGGGCTGGTTCTATGATGAAAAGCAAGAAAGATAATTGCTGGAGACGAAAGGGAAGGAGGAGAAAAAGATTTTTAGGAGCTGTCAAAAAGCTCTTGCTCATTAGCATAAGGATACTCCATAACTTAATAAATTACAATAATTAAATTTGCTGCACATAAACTTAATTATTAAAATAGATATTTTATTGGTTGTGGATGTTCAAAAGTTGTAAGAGATAGGAGGTTTTATTTGTGGGAATGAATAAAGCGAGAATAGGGTTTATTTTAGGCATTATCGTAGCACTGTTGATCGGCACGGCCGATATCCCAGGACTTGCAAGAAATGGTCAGATATGTATGGCGCTTTCTTTTATGACCGTAATTTTCTGGGGCTTTCAAATCACTCAGCCGGGTTATACTTCCGGTCTTTATCTATTACTCCTCGCAGTTTTTGGGGTTGAAAAACCTGCTCTCATTTTTTCGACCTGGACTGGTCCAATGATGTTTTTGATTGTAGGCGCTTATTTGATTGCCGGTGCAGTTAAAGAATCTGGACTTGGCGAACGTATCGCTTATAAATTTATCATTTCTTATGTAACTTCATTTAAGAGTATTATCGTGGCGATTTTTATTCTGACTTTTATCCTCAGTCTTTTGATTCCGCATCCCTGGCCGCGTGCTTTCCTGATTATGTCAGTTATGGCGGTCGTTATTAAAAGTGCGAATATTCCTCGTGTGGATGCAGTTAAAATAGGCTTTACTGTTTTTGCCGCTTCTGTTCCGGTTTCCCTGATCTTTTTGACTGGCGATGCTACTATCAGTCCGCTGGCAGTACAATCATCCGGTGTTTCTCTAGGTTGGCTTGGCTGGTTTAAATTGATGGGACCACCCAGTATTATCGTAAGTATTATTACCTGCTTTATGATTTTGTTCCTATTTAAGCCAACTCAGGAAGTACAGGTCAACAAAGAGGAAATGCGTGCTAAATTAGCAGCTATGGGTCCAATGAGTGGGAAAGAGCTTCGGACTGCCTTTTGGGTAACTTTAGCGATCATTCTTTGGATGACTGATACTCTGCATGGCGTAGATATCGGTTGGGTAACCTTGTTTATCGCAATGGCAATGAGCCTGCCTTTGGTTGGCGAAATTCTGACGCCGGCAAGCTGGAGCGGTGTTCCTCTGCATGTACTGATTTTTTTGACTGCTGCTGTTGCTATCGGACGTGTTGGCGGCGCTACCGGTATGAATGCATGGATAGCCCAGACAGTATTGCCTGGTACAGTTCCGTCTGATCCATATATTCTGGCAGCATTTATCGCAACTATTTCAATTATTATACATATGCTTTTGGGCAGCGTTATCGCAGTTATGGGTATCATTATCCCAGCTATGATCACCTTTACCAGCCAGATGGGTATTACGCCGCTTGTTCCGGCGCTGCTCGCTTATTCGGCAGTTGCTTCTCACTATGTACTGCCTTTCCAGCATTTGAACATGCTGGTCGGTTTGGGTGAAGATAACGGTATGTATTCACAGAAGGAAACGATCCGTTTGGGTATTCCGTTCATTATCGTTATCTATTTTATGACTGTACTGATCGAAGTTCCGTACTGGTCGATGTTAGGCTTGTTTGATAAATAATCTGCTGAAGGAGGGCTGGAGATGCGTCTGATTGTTGGTATTTCCGGAGCCAGCGGGGTCATTTTGGGCTATGAGATGTTGAAAGCTTTAAAATTGCTCCCAGATTGTGAAGTTCACTTAGTTGTAACTGAAGGTGCAGTTAAAAATTTTGAGTGCGAAACGGATCTTACCGTACAGGATGTATGCACTCTGGCCGATGTTGTGCACAGCAATAAAAATATGGCTGCCAGTATTTCCAGCGGCTCGTTTAAAACTGATGGAATGATCGTAATACCCTGCAGTATGAAAACAGTCGCCGGGATAGCAGCCGGCTATGCAGATAATCTGCTGCTGCGTTCCGCTGACGTTTGTCTAAAGGAGGGCAGGAAGGTGGTTATCGTACCGCGCGAAATGCCTTTGAGCAGGTTGCATCTGCGTAATATCAAGGAAGCTGCTGATTACGGCTGCGTCGTTGTGCCGCCGATGCTGACTTTTTACAATGGGCCAAATTCGGTAGAAAAGCAAATGCAGCATATCATCGGTAAGGTACTGATGCAGTTTGGTATTGATTATAAGCATTTTGTGGCCTGGAAAGGAGAGGACTAAAATGCAGGCAAAGTCTTTTTCCTTAGGAGCGCAGGAATATTTGCTGGAAGCTGTGGCAGTACGCTGTGGTGATGATCTGACGGTCGTTATCGGCGGCGGTGAAAAGCAGCATATCGGCGCTGTCGCCGTAGGCGTACCGCGCCCCAGCTTAAAAGATAAAAATATAGTTTCTTCTTCGGCATCGGTACTGTGCCTGACAGGGCATAAGGAAGACCTGCTGGCACGCAAAGCCGCCTTAGAACTGGCCAGGATGCTTGGAGATACTGTTACAGTGACCGTAGGCCTGCATATCGATGATGCGTCGGCTGAGGCGATAGCGATGCTGGAAGCTAATTTTCAAGAGCTGTTACGGCAGATTTGCCTTTGGGCTGCTGCCTGACAATAAGACGAGTTTACACTCATTCCTCCATCTTTGGAAGCGGGCGGGAAGAGCAAGTCCGCCTGCTTCCAAAAAAATAGTTGGTGCCAGAAGGCATACTGTTTGTTCACAGGAAGTTCGCTTTTAAGAAATTGACGCTTTGAATATTTTGTGCTATATTTAGAAAGTAATTAAATACGGTAGCCTTTGGGGCAGGGTGTGATTCCCTACCGGCGGTTATAGTCCGCGAGCTTCTTTGTGAGCATGATCCGGTGTGATTCCGGTACCGACAGTATAGTCTGGATGAGAAAAGGCGGCTATGAGTTTGTTTACTGAGCCATAGACAAAACCCCAAAAGGTTTTGCCTGTGGTTTTTCTAATTTCAGGGCATATCGTAAGCTTACTTGAAGAAGGTGACTTGATGGACGATGAATTATATATGCGGCAGGCGCTGGCTTTAGCCTGTCTGGCTGAAGGTGATACCAGCCCCAATCCTATGGTAGGTGCAGTTATCGTCAGTGCTGATGGAGAAGTTGTAGGCGAAGGCTATCATCATAAGGCAGGGCAGCCTCATGCCGAGATCAATGCGTTGAAGGAAGCAAAAAAGCTGGCCCGTGGCGGAACGATATATGTAACACTGGAGCCCTGTTCGCATTTTGGACGTACCGGACCCTGTTGCGAGGCGATTATTGCTGCCGGACTGAAACGTGTGGTTGCGGCGGTCGAAGACCCGAACCCCAAGGTTGCCGGCAACGGTTTTAAGCGTTTACGCGATGCGGGGATCGAGGTTACTGTGGGCGTGTGCGCAGAAGAGGCACGTCTGCTTAACGAGAAGTTTTTCCACTGGATCGTAACCGGCAGACCCTTTGTTTCGATGAAATATGCAATGACTTTAGACGGTAAGATAGCTACAAGGACCGGCGATTCGAAATGGATCACCGGCGAGGACGCCAGAGCTTATGGGCACTATTTGCGCAAGGCTCACGATTGTATCCTGGTCGGTAAGAATACGGTGCTGGCAGATGATCCGGAGCTTACTACCAGGTTGGTAGAGGGGCGAAACCCGCTGCGGATAGTGTTGGACAGTAACTGTGAAATACCCATGACTGCGAAGATTTTTGACGGCGAGGCTGAAACATTGCTGGTCACAGGCACTTGTTTACCGGGCGCCAAGCAGGCCAAAGCAGAAGCGCTGCAGGCGCTGCCGAAGGTAGAAGTGCTTCAGCTGCCTGCGGTCAATGGCAAGCTGCCTGTAGCGTTGCTGCTGCAGGAGCTGGCTGGGCGTAATCTGACCAGTATTTTGGTTGAAGGAGGCAGTACAGTGCACGGTGACTTTTTAGAAGCCGGCTTGGTGGATCGTATTTATGCGTTTATCGCACCGAAACTGATCGGCGGCAAAGAGGCGTTGACTCCGGTCGGCGGCAAAGGCTTTGCGCTGATGGAGGATTGTTATGTTTTGAAGGAGACAGAAACACTGCCTTTAGGAGCAGATATTTTGCTGACTGGCAGAGTGGAAAGGAATAAATGCTGATATGTTTACTGGATTAGTTGCAGAGCTTGGCACTGTGCGCGGGTTGAAGAGAGTGCAGAACAGTTATCATCTGACTGTAGCCGCTAGAAAAGTGCTGGATAATTTAAAAATAGGCGACAGCGTTGCAGTGAACGGCGTTTGCCTGACAGTAGTTGTTTTGGGCAGCGGTGAGTTTACGGCTGACGTGATGCCGGAAACCATGCGTTTGAGCAATCTGCGTGATCTGCGCAGCGGCGACCGGGTCAATCTGGAAAGGACGCTGCGGTTGATGGATGGCCTGGACGGACATATCGTCAGCGGTCATGTGGAGGGGATCGGTGTGATCGCGAAATGCCGGCAGGACGGCATAGCTAATGTGGTAACGGTAAAAACGCCGCCGGAGTTGATGCGTTACATTCTGCATAAGGGTTCTATTGCTATCGATGGTATCAGTCTGACGGTAACGGATGTCACCGAGGATACTTTTTCAGTATCGCTGATCCCGCATACCTCGAAGGAAACTACTTTAGGCTTTAAGACCGTTGGCGACGAGGTCAATCTGGAGACAGACATTATCGGTAAATATGTTGAACAGATGCTGAAGTTTGGCAATAAGGCAGAGAAAAAGGATGAAACCAGCGTTTTGAGTAAAGCTACTTTATTCGAAAACGGTTTTATGTAAATAAGGAGGCTATGAAAATGGAAGAGTTCAAATTTAATACAGTTGAAGAAGCGATAGCAGCGATCAAAGCCGGTAAAATGGTTTTGGTAACTGATGACGAGGATAGGGAAAACGAAGGTGATCTGATTATGGCTGCCGAGCTGTGTACGCCTGAGGCAGTAAACTTTATGGCAAAATACGCACGCGGTCTGATCTGTATGCCGGCAGCTCCGGAGATCATGGATAAGTTGCAATTTGGCGCGATGGTAGCTAAAAATACTGATAATCACGAAACTGCGTTCTCCGTATCTATCGATCACGTCGATACTACTACGGGTATTTCGGCGCACGAACGCGCATATACGATGAAAAAATGTGCTGATGATAACGCGCAGCCTGATGATTTCCGTCGTCCGGGACATGTTTTTCCGCTGCGTGCACGTGAAGGCGGCGTACTGCGCCGCACAGGGCACACCGAGGCGACTGTAGATCTGTGTAAGCTGGCTGGATTGAAGCCAGTCGGTATCTGCTGCGAGATCATGAGCGAAGACGGCAATATGGCTCGTACTCCTGAATTGAAAGAATTTGCTAAAGAACACGGGTTGGTTTTTATTACCGTTGCTGCTTTGGTCGCTTACCGCAAGGCGCACGAAAAAATGGTGCATCGTGCGGCTGAAGCCGCGCTGCCGAGTAAATACGGCAATTTCCGTGCTGTAGCTTACGAAAATGATCTGGATGATCTTTGCCATGTTGCCATCGTTAAAGGTGAGGTGTCCGGTAAAAAAGATGTCTTGGTACGCGTACATTCAGAATGTCTGACCGGCGACGCTTTCGGTTCCCTGCGCTGTGATTGCGGCGATCAGCTGGCAACAGCGCTGCGAATGATAGAAAAAGAAGGGTGCGGTGTAGTACTGTATATGCGTCAGGAAGGACGTGGTATCGGTCTGGCGAATAAAATCAGGGCTTATGCGCTGCAGGATCAGGGTTATGATACCGTTGAAGCCAATGTTAAGCTGGGCTTTGCTCCGGATCTGCGTGATTATGGTATCGGAGCTCAGATCCTTTCCGACCTAGGCTTGACCAGCATTCGTCTGATCACTAATAATCCTGCCAAACGTGTGGGGCTTTCCGGCTATGGCATCACCGTAAGCGAAAGAGTGCCTATCGTTATCGACGCTAACCCTTTTAACGAGTTCTATCTGGAAGTCAAAGAGGAAAAAATGGGGCATGAGCTGCACGAAGGTCATGAGCATAAACACTGCAACTGCTGCAGCTGATATAAAAATCAAATTAACTTAAAATGGAGGCAATGAATATGAAAACTTTAGAAGGTCAATTAACAGCACAAGGTATGAAAGTGGCTATTGTTGTAGCCCGTTTTAATGAATTTATCACCAGCAAGCTTTTGAGCGGTGCTATCGACTGCCTGGAACGTCATGGGATGGACAATGAAGATATTACTGCAGTTTGGGTCCCAGGAGCATTCGAGATCCCTTTGGCAGCGCAGAAGCTTGCAGTGAGTGGCAAATATGATGCTGTTATCTGTTTGGGTGCGGTTATCCGCGGTTCTACTCCTCATTTTGACTATGTTTGTGCCGAAGCTTCTAAAGGCGTGGCGCATGTTGGTCTGGAAACAGGTGTTCCGGTAGCTTTCGGCGTTCTGACTACCGAAAATATTGAGCAGGCTGTTGAACGTGCCGGTACTAAAGCTGGCAACAAAGGTGTTGATGCTGCAATGACTGCTATCGAAATGGTCAATCTGTTGAAAAACATCTGATTTTTAAACGTACGTTAATCGTAGATTCTAAGAGGTATATATAATGAAAGATATTTTGACTAAAGGCACGGCTGAAGGTGTACGAATTTATGCGCTGTGTACTACTAATCTGGTACAGGAGGCTGCTATCAGGCATCATACTTCCCATTTGGCTAGTGCCGCTTTGGGCAGGGCGATGAACGGAGCCCTGCTTTTAGCAGCTACTATGAAAGATAATGAACGCATTGCCCTGCGTTTAAAGGGTGACGGGCCGATCGGCGAAGTCGTTGCCGATGCAGAAGGCACGTATGTGCGTGGTTATGTAGGTGATCCGGATGTATTTTTGCCGCTGAAAAACGGCAAGCTGGATGTTGGCGGCGCTATTGGAGCCGGCAATATTATTGTGACCCGTTATCTGCAGAACGCTGAACCTTTTACCGGCTATGCCGAACTGGTTGACGGCGAGATCGCCAGTGACCTTACTAATTATCTATACACGTCTGAACAGACACCGTCTTCTGTGGCGTTAGGCGTATTGGTCAATAAAGAGGGGCAGGTCATAGCTTCAGGCGGGTACTTTATTCAGGCAATGCCAGGCTGCGCAGAGGAAACGCTGGCACAGCTGGAGGAAAACATCAGTTTAACTCCTTATGTTACGCAGCTGCTGGAGCTGGGTTATACTCCAGAAAAGATGATCGAAACTATTGCCCGCGGTCTAGATGTAACAATTCAGGAGAGCATAGAGCTTAGTTATAAATGCCGCTGCAGTAGAGAAAAGATATTGGGAGCATTGGCGACTTTAGGGCAGGAAGATATCTCGGCCATGAGTCAGGATGAGGAAACAGAGGTGCATTGCCAGTTCTGCAACGAAACCTATAAATTCAGCGGGGAAGAAATTGCCCGGTTGCTGAAAAAATAAATAAATCTTGACACCTCGAACAGTTGTTTGTATACTATTTGTAGATAGTAATTGACAGCAACGAAACAGGAGGCTTGATCAAATGAGTACGGAAAAACTGAACGCTGAAAAAACAAAAGCGTTGGAAAATGCAATGCGCCAAATCGAAAAAGATTTCGGTAAAGGTTCGATCATGAAATTGGGCGAAGCCAGCGCTAAAATGAACATAGAGGTTATTCCTACAGGCGCTTTGTCTTTAGATATAGCTTTGGGAGTAGGCGGCATTCCACGCGGCAGGGTCATCGAGATCTATGGCCCGGAATCTTCCGGTAAAACTACAGTTGCCCTGCATATGATCGCTGAAACACAGAAAATCGGTGGCTATGCGGCGTTTATCGACGCTGAGCATGCTTTGGACCCTGAATACGCACGTAAGCTGGGCGTCGATGTCGACAATCTGCTGATTTCGCAGCCTGATAACGGCGAGCAGGCATTGGAGATCGCTGATGCTTTAGTACGCAGCGGCGCTATCGATATCATCGTTATCGACTCCGTAGCGGCTTTGGTACCGCGTGCAGAGATCGAAGGCGAGATGGGTGATTCTCACGTTGGCCTGCAGGCCAGGTTGATGAGTCAGGCTCTGCGTAAGCTGACCGGTATCATTTCCAAGTCTAAATGTGCTACTGTTTTCATCAATCAGATCCGCGAAAAAGTCGGAGTTATGTTCGGAAATCCAGAAACAACTACCGGCGGCAGAGCGTTGAAATTTTATTCCACTGTCCGCATGGATGTACGACGGATTGAAACTCTGAAAAACGGCAACGATATGATAGGCAACCGTACCCGCGTGAAAATCGTTAAAAATAAAATCGCTCCGCCTTTCAAACAGGCAGAATTTGATATTATGTACGGTGAAGGCATTTCCCATGAAGGCTGCATCGTAGATCTGGGTGCAGAGTTTGACATCATCAATAAAAGCGGCGCCTGGTATTCCTACGGCGAGGTTCGTTTGGGACAGGGCAAAGAAAAGGTCAAAGATTTTCTCAAAGAAAATCCGGAAATGGCTGCTGAGATCGAAGCCAAGATCCGCGAGCATACTATTGCCAAATTAGTAAGCGCAGAAAGCGGTGTAAGCGATGCTGAACCGGTCGTCCAAGAACTTAACGACTGAGCAGGAAGCGTATGATTATGCTTTAGATATTCTGAGCTATCGTGATTACAGCCGTAAGGATATGGAACTGAAGCTGAAACGTAAAGGTGCAGATGCTGGCATCATCAAGAGTACTATCCAAAAACTTCTGGAATATGGTTTCTTAGATGAAAAACGTTATGGACAGAGGGTTTTTGAAGCCTGGCTTTCTAAAAAATACTATGGCAGATGTCACCTGCGGCTGGAGCTGCAGAAAAAAAATGTGGCCGAACGTTATATAAACGATATTTTAGCGCAGTTTTCTGAAGCTGAGGAACAGGAACGGGCGGAGAAGGCTCTGCAGTCTTGTTTAAAACGTAATCCTAAAAAATATGATCCTGCTACGCAGGAAGGCCGGGCCGCTATTGGCAGGTACCTGTATGCGCGTGGCTTTGCAAGTAAATATATTCAAAAAAGCATTAATAATATACATGGTTCTGTGATATTAATGGATGACTGCTAACTTGACTTTTGTATAAAATCCATTTAAAATTATAGTATCCAATCGTGTTAATAATTAATGAATGAATGTTATCCACGAGGCGACAATAGTTTGTTGCCTCATTTTTTTTAAAAATTAATAAGGAGGTGAAAATCATTTTAGAACTTATCGGTATTACTATCGGTGCTGGTGCCGTTGGTGGTGCGATCGGTTATTTAGTACGTAAAAATGTTGCTGAAAACAAAATTGCTACTGCTGAAGAAACCGCTATTCGTATCATTCAGGAGGCGGAACAGACCGGTGAAGCTAAACGCAAAGAAGCGTTAGTAGAAGCTAAAGAAGAAATCCACCGCATGCGCAGTGAGATGGAACGAGAAAATAAAGAGCGTCGCAGTGATATCCAACGTCAGGAAAGACGTCTTTTGCAAAAAGAAGAAAATCTTGACCGTAAGATAGAGTCTTTTGAGAAAAAAGAGGAACACTTAGCTGTTAGAGAGACTTTCCTCAGTGACAGTCAGGCTAAAGTCGATGCATTATATCAAAAACAATTGGGTGAACTGGAACGTTTGTCCGGTTTATCTACCGAAGATGCTAAAAAAGAACTTCTTCAATCTGTTGAAGAAGAAGTGAAACACGAAACCGCAATGCTCATTAAAGATTTGGAGCAGCAGGCGAAAGAGGAAGCAGACAAGAAGGCCAGAGAGATCATTTCTCTGGCGATTCAGCGTTGTGCGGCCGACCACGTAGCAGAAACTACTGTTTCTGTAGTAGCCCTGCCTAATGATGAAATGAAAGGCCGTATCATTGGCCGTGAGGGCAGAAATATCCGGACACTGGAAACTTTGACCGGTATTGACCTGATCATTGACGATACGCCGGAGGCGGTAATTATTTCCGGTTTTGACCCCGTACGCCGTGAGGTTGCCCGCGTTGCTCTGGAAAAACTGATCAACGACGGTCGTATCCATCCGTCCCGTATCGAGGAAATGGTTGAAAAAGCACAAAAAGAGGTCGAACAAAAGATCAAAGAAGCAGGCGAGCAGGCTACTTTTGCGGTAGGTGTGCATGGTTTGCATCCTGAACTGATAAAATTACTGGGCCGCTTGAAATATCGTACCAGCTATGGTCAAAATGTCCTGAATCATTCTGTTGAGGTTGCTCATCTAGCAGGCTTGATGGCCTCAGAATTGGGCGTTGACGTAGTTTTAGCCAAACGTGCTGGTTTACTGCATGATATTGGTAAAGCTATCGATCACGAGATGGAAGGTTCCCACGTTGAGATCGGCATGGAAATTGCTAAGAAATATCGTGAATCTGAATTGGTACTCAATGCTATCATGGCCCATCATGGCGATGTAGAGCCTAAGAGTGTTGAAGCAGTTCTGGTAGCTGCAGCTGATGCTGTTTCTGCCGCAAGACCTGGCGCGAGACGCGAAACATTGGAAAGCTATTTGAAACGGTTAACTCGATTGGAAGAGATTTCTGAATCTTTTGAAGGCGTTGAAAAATGCTTTGCTGTCCAAGCAGGACGCGAAATTCGCATAATGGTAAAACCTGACCAGATCGATGATGCTACATCTATTTTGTTAGCGCGCGATATTGCTAAAAAGATTGAAGCCGAGATGGAATATCCCGGTCAGATCAAAGTCGTCATCATTCGTGAAACACGCGCTGTTGACTACGCAAAATAATAAGGTTGAAAATAAATCCCCAAGCCGTCAGGTTTGGGGATTTTTTACATAATTGTTACGATTTATTCGTTTAAAGCACTGCGATTGGCGTTTATTTTATGTTATAATATGAGTATTAATTTATTATCTAAAATTTTCTGGAGGTCAGCTAATGAGAATTGATGGTGCCGGCGGTTGTTTTGATAACCGTATTTACGAAATAAACAATAAAAGCGCTTGGAATCTGTTATTGCTTACAGTCAATGAAATGGGTGTGACGGTTGATTCCCGTGATGATGAAAATGGCATTCTTGAATGCCATAATGATAAAAAGGTTATGCGTTTTTCGGCACAGGCGATGGACGAAGAAACTACTCAGGTTTTTGCTGATGTTCATGGTAAGAGGATTCAGGTTTATAACTGGAAGCCACAGGATAAAGAAGTCAATCTTTTTTACGACTTATTTGAAAACAAGCTGCGTGAATACCGGGCCTTTATCCTTTGTCCCAGCTGTAAGGCCAAAATCAGTTCGCTTGTAAAATTTTGTCCGGAATGCGGTGTACCGGTAAAATAAAAATAAACCAAATACCGTTAGGTATTTGGTTTATTTTTAATAATCATAAATTAGATAGCGCGGGTAACTTTACCGGAACGCAAGCAACGAGTGCAAACATTAACGCGTTTTACAGATTCGTTAACAATAGCCCTTACTTGTTGAATGTTCGGTTTCCAAGCACGTTTAGTATGTCTATTGGAATGGCTGACGTTATTGCCAGCGAGAGTACCTTTGCCGCAGACTTCGCAAATGGATGCCATGAGTCCCACCTCCTTAACGTATTACGAGCATTAGTTACAAATTTAACAAAAGTATCATACCATAGACTGTAGGTAAAAGCAAGTAAATTTTATAGATTGGCAGTGATTTTATGTGGTGGCGTGAGCCTGTTACCAGTTTAAAAGGTATAGGGATAAAAAAAGCTTTAGAATTTCAGAAATTGAATATAGAAACGGTCGGTGATCTACTCAACCGGTTCCCGAGAATGGACAGTTATCTTGATTATTCTAAAGTGAAACGTATCGGAGAGCTGACTACTGATAACGAAAAACAGCTTTTTACAGGGGAAGTGTTTCGAGTTGCAGATAAATATTCAGGCAGAGGGAAACGCTATACTGTGATCACAGTTCAGGACGATGGCAGTTACGCCGATATTTTTCTGTTTGCAGCGCAGCGGTATCAGGCCCGTAAATACAAATCAGGCATGCGTCTGATTGTTATTGGTAAAGTACGCCGCGGTACAACGGCAAAATTTGTTTCCGAAGCGTTTATTCAAATTGCCGACCGTAATGAAAGTATCAATGCTTTAGGAATTTTACCTGTTTATAGTCTGACAGGTTCTTTGACACAGGTAGCGGTACGTACAGCAGTCAAACAGGCACTGGCAAAGGCAGAACAATATTTGCCGGAAACATTGCCGGCAAGTATTATAACGGAAAGGCAGCTGCCGGATCGTTATACTGCATTGAAGAATATTCATTTTCCTGGCAGTTTTGCTAAACTGGCAGAAGCTAAAAAAAGATTTATTTTTGAAGAACTGTTTCTACTGCAATGCGGGCTGCTCTATTATCGCGACCGCATTAAAGAGGTGAGGCAGGGCATCAAGCACGGCGTGGACGGCAAGCTTGTTACAGCGGTGAAAAACTCACTGCCGTTTGAACTTACTGAAGCGCAGCAGAAGGCCTGGCAGGAAATATCACTTGATATGCAGGATAACAAGCCGATGCACAGGTTGCTGCAGGGCGATGTAGGATCTGGCAAGACTGTTGTTTCGGCTCTGGCGCTGGCTAAAACGGTTGAAAACGGATATCAGGGCTGTATTATGGTGCCGACAGAAATTTTGGCACAGCAGCATTTTGAAACCCTGACAGAATATTTGGGCAAACAGGGGTTAAGAGTCGAGCTTTTGACAAGCAGTGTCAAAAAAGCTAAACGTCGGGAAATTTTAGAAAATCTGGAGCTGGGAGAGATTGATGTACTGGTTGGCACGCATGCCCTGATCCAGGACGATGTTGTTTTTGCCAGATTAGCGCTGGTGGTTACTGATGAACAGCATCGTTTTGGTGTAGATCAGAGGGCGAAATTATCCAATAAATCACAGTTTGCCCCAGATATTTTAGTTATGACTGCTACTCCGATCCCGCGAACCTTAGCTTTAACTATTTATGGTGATCTTGATACTTCCATGATGCAGGGAAAACCTGTTGGACGTAAACCGATTGAGACTTTGTGCTACACCGGTGAGAAGCGTAATGCCGTATATGGTGGACTGGTGCGTCAGGTACAGGCCGGACATCAGGCTTATGTTGTCTGCGCTCTGATCGATGAATCTGAAGGTGTAGAAGCGCGCTCGGCAACAGAAGTTTATACGGAACTGCAGGCAACGTATTTAAAAAATATTCCCTGCGCTCTGCTGCACGGACGTTTGAAAAACCAGGAAAAAGAAGAAATTATGAGCCTCTTTGCCGCAGGAGAAATCAAAGTGCTGATTACGACGACAGTTATTGAAGTTGGTGTCAATGTTCCCAATGCAACGCTGATGATCATCGAAAATGCTGACAGATTCGGGTTGGCCCAGATGCATCAGCTGCGCGGCAGGGTAGGGCGCGGCAAGGATCAGTCGTACTGTGTGCTGCTTACGGATAATGACAATAAGGAAACACTGGAACGACTGCAGGTATTGCGCGACAGTGATAACGGGTTCTTTCTGGCAGAAAAAGATCTGGAGCTGCGCGGTGCCGGGCAATTATTCGGTTTGCGTCAGCACGGCTTGCCTGATTTATATATTGCTGATATACTGCAAGATATAGGCGTTTTGATAGAAGCACGTGAATTAGCGAAAAAAGCGTTCAAGAACCCGCAGATGCTGCGAGAGATCGAAGATGCTCTTAGCAGTCAATTTGACGAACGGTTCCAGCGTATTTTTTATTCGTAATATTAAAGGAGTTTTAATGGAGAATAAAACTAAATGGTATCGTGACCCTGATGTCATAACTAAAATCATTGCGGTGGCTTTTTTGGTGCTGCTGGGATGCTGTATACATTTTTTTGCTCAGGATTTTTTTGATAAAACTCTTAAACTGGCTATCAGCGGTAACGTCAATGCTTTGGCTGAATATCTGCGGTCTTTTGGGCCCTGGGCAATTGTAATCAGTTTTTTACTGGATGTGTTCATCAATGCGGCCAGTATTTTTCCTTCAATTTTTCTTTCGACGGCTAATGGTTTGATTTTCGGTCTGCCACTGGGAATACTGATTTCCTGGCTGGCGGAAACTGTCGGTGTTGTGATCAGCTTTCTGCTGATGCGTTATTTATTCAGAGGTACTGCTGAAAAGATCATTGCTACAAGTAACAGCCTGAAAAATATCGACGAAGCCAGCGGTAAGAACGGTTTGCAGTGGATGGCATTTGCCAGAGCGCTGCCTTATTTTCCTTCGGGAATTTTAACTGCCATCGGGGCTTTGAGCAAAATCAGCGTCAGAGATTATATTATTGCCAACCTGATCGGTAAATTTCCTTCGACGGCATTAGAAGTTGTTATTGGGCATGATATTGTAAATTTTAAGCAAAACAGTATGCGTTTGACAGTGTTGGTTATTGTTACGGGCATCGTGTTTTTTGCTTATAAACGTTATAAAAAATAGCAGTGTGCTTTATTTACTCATATCTAATGCGGCAGTGGCGATGAGTTTTATACTTTTGAATAAATTTATATGGACAGATAAAATAACTGCGTTACGGCAGTTATTTTTTATCTGCAATTAGGATAATAATTTTCTTTTAGTATCTATTGCAAGAATAATTGAGAGCAGTTATAATAAAGGCAGTGATAAAAGAGGAGGGTCTTTTATATGAGTAAACATCAATTTACAGATATCCGTGTTGCTATTGAACCGGATAATCCTGCTGTACAAAGGTTGGAATTCAAATGCATAAAATGCGGTTCCTGTAAAGCAGTCTGCACCGATTATATCGGTGTCTGCGGTACCTACGATCTCAAGGCGACCGGAGATGTGCCTATCTGTATAAACTGCGGGCAGTGCGCTAATGTGTGCCCGGCAGACAGTATTACTGAAAAGGTTGAGGCTTATGAAGTAGCAGCAGCAATGCGCGATCCTGAAAAGATCGTTATTTTCAGCACTTCTCCTTCTGTGCGCATTGCTTTAGGTGAAGAATTTGCTATGGCAGACGGTAGCTTTGTTGAAGGAAAAATGGTAGCGCTGCTGAAAAAACTGGGGGCAGATTATGTGTTGGATACTAATTTTGCTGCTGACCTTACGATCATGGAAGAAGCCAGTGAGTTGGTGGAACGTATCACAAAAGGCGAAAAACCGCTGCCACAGTTTACCAGTTGCTGTCCGGCCTGGGTCAAATTTGCTGAAACCTATTATCCGGAAATGCTTCCGCATATTTCCAGTGCTAAAAGCCCGATAGGAATGCAGGGGCCAACAATCAAAACTTATTTTGCAAAAAAAATGGGACTTGATCCCCGAAAAATAGTTAATGTGGCTGTTACTCCCTGTACAGCTAAAAAATATGAAATCCGCCGTGATGAAATGAATGCTGCTGCAAGGCATTTAGGTATTAACGGTATGCGTGATATGGATTATGTTATTACTACGCGTGAACTGGCTATGCTGGCCAAAGATGAAAATATTGATTTCACAGCATTGGAAGACAAGGCATATGATGACTTTATGGGACTGGGGTCAGGTGCCGGCGTGATTTTCGGTAATACCGGTGGCGTTATGGAAGCTGCAGTACGCAGTGCTTACACTTTTGTAACGAAAAAAACTGCTCCGGCAGCACTATATGATTTGAAGCCCGTACGCGGTTTGGAAGGTATCAAAGAAGCTTCCGTAGACATTGACGGCTTGAAAGTAAAGGTTGCTATCGTCTATGGTACTGCTAATGTCCGTAAATTGATCGAAAAAATCAAAAGCGGCGAAAAAAGCTATCATTTTGTCGAAGTAATGACTTGTCCGGGCGGATGCATCGGTGGGGGCGGTCAGCCTAAAGACAGGGAATATAAAGGTGATGCGCTGCGTGCCAAGCGTATCGAAGGCCTTTATAAACGTGACGATTCGATGCAGCTGCGGTTAAGCCACGAAAATCCTGAAATCATTAAATTATACGAAGAATTTTACGGTGAACCCTTAAGTGAGTTGGCAGAACAGATGCTGCATACGGTGTATTTTGACAGAAGTGCTGATTTGGGAGGAGTTTATATCGCTCCGACAGAAATTCAGTCTGCAGCAGGTTTAAAACAATTTCGCTGCAAGGTTTGCGGCTATATTTATGAAGGTGCAATCCTGCCCGAAGATTATACCTGTCCTACCTGCGGTGTGGGTGCAGAAATGTTTGAAGAAGTGCGCTAAAGTTTAAATAAAAAGCTGAAACCAAAAGGTTTCAGCTTTTTATTATTTATCCAGCAATTTATAAATCTGTGGAAAGGGTTCAACGGTGCGTTTTAAAATACCGTTGATATAGGCGATTGTGATACCGTAATTGGTGAAAGGTATGTTTTGGTCCGCAGCACATTTGATGCGGTACTGCATTTCACGTTCGTTCAGCATACAGGCGCCGCAGTGGATAATCATTTTATACGGCGATAAGTCCAGGGGAAATTCCGTGCCGCTGGTAAAAATAAATTCTGGATTTTTACCGGTATATTCTTTGATCCAGCGTGGCAGCTTAACGGTGCCGATATCATCGCATTGGCGGTGATGTGTGCAGCCTTCGCCGACAAGAATTTTATCTCCGTCCTCAAGGTTTTCAAGTGCGGTAACGCCTTGAACGGCAGTCTGCAGATTACCTTTATAGCGTGCAAACAGGATCGAAAAAGAGGTCAGAAGAATATCTGCCGGCGTTTCAGCAGCAACTTTTTTAAAGACCTGACTGTCGGTGATAACCAGTTTGGGTCGTTTACCTAAATTTTGCAGTGTGTTGGTCAGTTCGTTTTCTTTAACTACAATAGCGGCAGCATCTGCTTCCAAAATATCGCGGATCGTTTGCTGCTGCGGCAGGATCAGTCTTCCTTTAGGGGCGGCAGAATCGATGGGCACTACTAAGACAACGAAGTCCGAAGGCGACAGCAGATCAGCAACTATCTGTGCTTTATTTTCATCTGCAGGTACGGTTTGGGCGATTGCTTCTTTAAGCTCAAAAATATTGAGCTGCTGTTCAGCACTGACAAATAAAAGTTTCCCGTTTGGCAGCAGAGCTTGATAAGCAGTTTTTTTATCTTCATTTATGGTTTCACATTTGTTGATAACGATGAGCAGGGGGATTTTTTTGGCATTGATCCGTTTTATCAAACGCAGATCTTCAGCAGAAGGGCCAACTGCAGCGTCAATAATTACAAGCGCGATATCAGTTTTGTTGAGTACCTGATATGCTTTTTGAATACGCAGGCTGCCCAAAACGCCTTCATCGTCGATACCCGGAGTATCAATGATCATTACTGGTCCCAGCGGCAGCAGTTCCATAGCTTTATAAACAGGATCTGTGGTTGTACCTTTGGCTTCAGAAACGATTGCTAAATTTTGCCCGGTGATCGCGTTGATAAGGCTTGATTTGCCGGCGTTACGTTTACCGAAGATACCGATGTGAACGCGTTCAGAAGATGGGGTAGCATTTAAACTCATAAAATCACTTCCTTTTATATAAATTATATACTAAAATAGTGCGATTATAGTACAGATAAGTTTTCTGAAAAATATACAATATCACACTTGTATACAAAAGTGCTAAATTTATGTAACAGTTATTGACGATGTTGTTAGTTTTAAAGTATATTATATATGCGTGTGGAATAATTCACAACCAAACCAAAATAAAGGAGGCGTATGAATGAGTACTAATAATGATTCAACGCAGCATGTTCAAATCGCAGTAGCCGACCCTACACCCTTGGGACTATTTGGTCTGGCCGTCGTAACAATGGTGGCTTCTGCACAAAAATTAGGTATCGTTGAAGGAGTATCCTGGGTTTTGCCGTGGGCTCTTTTCTGCGGATCCTTCGCCCAGCTGTTGGCTGGTTATTTTGACTATTGCCATCGCAATATTTTTGGCGCAACAATTTTCAGTGCTTTCGGCTTTTTCTGGTCTGCAGTAGGTATGAGCTGGATGATTAAAGCAGGAACCTTTGGTCCTGGTCTTGCTGCCGGTGTGGATCCTAAAGCTATTGGTTTTGCATTTTTGGCCTATTTTATATTTGCCTGCATTGGTACCATTGCTGCGTCCTCTGCAAGTCTGTTCTTATTCGTAGATATGGTTTTCATTGATATCTTACTTTTAGGTTTAGCTTTAGACGGACTTGGTATCGGCGGTCATTTCCCGCACACCATGGCTGCTTATGCTGAAATGGCAGTAGCGCTTATTTCCTTATATGGCGCCGGAGCCGGGTTCCTTAATAATTTCTATGGTCGTCAGTTCTGGCCTGTAGGAGCTCCGCTTGGTATCTGGAAAAAATAATCTTGTTTGATAAAAAAGCACTGTGAGAATCTCACAGTGCTTTTACTTTTTTCAAAATTACTTAACAAGTTCCAGCCGTGGGTTGGGAAGATGTACTCGTCCTGCTTTAGCGCATTCTTTGCCGTCTACCATAACGATATCCGCTGTAAAGTTGATATTACCGTCAAAAAGGCTGGATCCTACTGCATAAGTATCTACAGGAACCTTTAATGCTTCAAACTCTTTGATACGTTCGGCGTCAAATCCGCCGGAAACGATAATTTTTACATAATCGAAACCTTCTGCATCAAGTGCTGTGCGTACATTATGTACTAGTTCCTTGCAGACGCCTGTCGGTTTGAACATACCCATTTGGCTGAGCAGGCTTTTATCTACCATAGTGCCAGAGGTATCCAAGCGGACTCCTGCTAATTTGCGGCCAAGTTTGCGTGCTACCTGTAAAGTCGTACCAACACAGTCATTATCAAAGTCGACCAGGGCAATACGCGCGATATCAGGCGCTACATATTTATCAAAGGCGCTGGTTGCTGCCAGCGTGTCGCCGTTGTATGCTGCGATCAGGGCGTGGGGAATAGTTCCCAGACCTTTGCCATTGCTGGCTAAGGCGTTGGCATCAGTAGAGAAACCTTTGATACCGCCAATCATAGCAGCATAGCCGTCAGATTCCTGGGTTTGATAGGTATCATATCGGGCAGGGAAAAAGAGGACCGGTTTGCCGTTTGCTGCTTTGACAACACGGCGTACATTAGTAGCGATACGGCTTTGCCGCGCCAGAAAACCAAGATAGATAGTTTCCAGATGGGCAAAGTCTGCCAGATCACCTTCGATCGTCATTAGTGTTTCCCAGGGTGCAACCTCATCTCCGTCATGTAAAGCATGGATCGTAATATTTTCAGGATTATGTGCGCAGGTTTTGATCAGGGCGATAGTTTCATCGATGCCGCAAACAACTACCGGTTCACGGGTAAAAAGCTGCATCATTACTCTAGGATGGTGATTATCGCCATTCAGTATCTCTTCGGTACGCAGAAAATAAGCGTCGGTGTAATAACCGGCTTTGATTTTTTCTACCGGAAAATGAAAATGTTCAACTGGTAAACGATTTTTCATGATAACCTCCATCATTATATAGAATAAATTAGCTCTTGATATTGTGCTAATTACATTTTATGATACAATAATAGCGCTACAGGTTCAAGTTTTTTGATAAATTTTTCTTAAATGGAGTTTATAAATGGCATCTTGTGAAAAAAAATATACAATATTATTATTGTCGGCTCCGATAGGTTCAGGGCATAAGCTGGCTGCTCAAGCTCTGGAACAGTCTTTTGCACTGGCAGACAATGTGCAGGTAGTGCACGGAAGTATTTTTGACTTTTTTCCGGGCAGTATCGGCAATGCTTTTTTACGTTTTTATTTATGGGTACTCTCATATTGTCCCTGGCTGTATGAGCTGGCTTATAAATGGGGAAACCGTCAGAGCGGGTCGCTATGGCTGCGTAACTTTATTAATGGTACCTTAGCAAGTTTGGCACAGGATTTTATCGTCAGGACCAACCCCGATGCTGTAATTGCCACACATGCTACACCGGCAGGTATCATGGCTATCTATAAGAAAAAATTCAAGCCGGATTTGCTGTTGGGAGCGGTGGTTACTGATTATACTGTACATAAATGGTGGCTTTGCGAAGGCGTTGATGTGTATTTTGCAGCATCAGAAAATCTGCGTGCACAGTTTGATGGGATTGATGCTGAGGTTTTACCGACGGGAATACCGGTTCGGCGGCAATTTTACCAGGCATATGATCGTCAGGAGCTGCGTCGTAAATTTAATTGGTCTGAGCAGGATATAGTATGTCTGTTGATGGGCGGCGGCGAAGGCTTGTTACCGATGGAGAGCATAGTTAAAGCTTTCCACGGTTATTTGCCACAGCGTTTGAAAATAATTGCGGTCGCAGGACATAATGAAATTTTGCAGCACCGCCTGGAAATTTTTAAAGAAATACCACTGACTGTTTATGGATTTACGGATGATGTACCGGAGTTATTGCTGGCTGCTGATATTGTCGTAACTAAAGCCGGTGGTTTAACGGCGGCTGAAACATTGATTGCGGGCTGCAATTATATTATTTATAAGCCGCTGCCTGGTCAGGAAACCGGTAATGCTGTTTATTTAGAGCAGTATTGCGGTGCACAGGTAGCCGGTTCGCCTCAGGAAGTAAAAACGATGGTCTGCCGATATGCGGATGTCGACTCCCAAGTACGCTTGCTTCAGAGGCAGCAGCGCAGCTTGAAATATGGTAAACCTGGAGCTGCAGAAGAAATAAGCAATTATATTTTAAAAAAACTTGAAAAATAAGTAAAAGCTTGACCGTTGACTAAATCAACTCTATAATGAAATGGATTTGGGAAAAATAATATTTTGCGACACCCGGTTTTCGTGTGGATGCCTGCAATTTATCGGAGGCATTGCTGTGGAGCGTTATTATTGGGGTGCTTTAAGCGCTGCTGTCGGATTGGGCAACAGTAAGCTTGAAGCTTTAGTTGCGGTGTTTGGCAGTGCGCGTAGTGCGTATCTTGCTGATAGACAAGAGCTTTTGGCTGCCCGCGTTTATAAAGAGGCGGCCATTGATAAGTTCCTAAAATTTAGAAATCTTGCGTTACCTGAACAGCTGCAGAATTTTTGCGAGCGGCAGCAGGTGCGGCTGATGATAAGCAGTGATGCGGACTATCCGGTCTCATTAAGGCATATCGCATTACCGCCGAAGGTTTTATATATCAAGGGTAATTTGCCCAGGCTTGATTGCAGTATCGGTATCGTTGGTTCACGTCGAGCTTCTACTTATGGGTTAAAGGCGGCGGGTGACTTTGCTGCTGATCTTGCTTCAGCGGGGCTGGTTATTGTAAGCGGTGGAGCTAAGGGTATTGATAGTGCTGCTCACAAAGGTGCTTTACAGGCTGGGGGAAGTACGATTGCCGTACTTGGCTGCGGTATAGATGTTGTTTATCCGCGTGAAAATACGGCGCTTTTCGAGCAGATATGTTCAAATGGGGCGCTGGTAACAGAATTTGCACCTGGAACAGAACCTCTTGCTGCTAACTTCCCGTCGCGCAACAGAATCATCAACGGAATGACGAAAGGTATACTGGTAGTTGAGGCGGCTAAAAAGAGCGGTGCTATGATAACGGCTGAATTTGCCGCAGATGAAGGGCATGAGGTATATTGTATTCCAGGAAGTATTTATCTGCCTAACAGTATTGGCTGCCATAGTCTGATAAAATCTGGAGCACAGCTTGTAGATAGGCCGGAAGATATTTTGAATGATCTGGAATTGAACTTCGGCAGTAAGCAGAAAATAGAGAATTTATCGTTGTTTGCCAGTGAAGGAGCAGAGGCCGTTTCAGAACTGGCTAAACAATTGATGGATATAATGACACAGGAACCGGTTACGTTAGAGGAACTGGTAGAATTAAGCGGTCGCTCTCTGGCAGAGATCAGCGGGGAACTGCTGGATCTGCAAATGCAAGGTAAACTTGGCCTGGCAGATGGGCGCAGGTATTACCGAATTTAGGAGGACTTATTATTATGACGAAAAATTTAGTAATCGTGGAATCACCTACTAAGTCAAAAACTATTGAAAAATTTTTAGGGCGCAATTATACTGTCCGCGCTTCAATGGGACATTTGCGCGATTTGCCAAAAAGTTTGTTTGGCGTTGATATCGAACATGATTTTGAGCCTAAATATATTAATATTCGCGGTAAAGGCGAATTGATTAAAGAATTGAAAACTTTGGCTAAAAAAGCTGATAAAATTTATCTGGCAACTGACCCTGATCGTGAAGGCGAAGCTATTGGCTGGCATTTAGCGCATATCCTTGGTGTTGACCCGGAAGCAAACTGTCGGATTGAGTTTCATGAAATCACTTCTGGTGCCATAAAAGATGCTTTGAAGAATCCGCGCCCGATTGATTTGGATAAAGTTGATGCTCAACAGGCACGTCGTATTATTGATCGTATCGTAGGCTATCAGCTTAGTCCTTTGTTATGGCGTAAAATAAGAAAAGGCTTGAGTGCCGGACGTGTACAATCGGTAGCAGTAAAAATCATTGCTGACCGTGAAAAAGAAATCGCTGATTTCATTCCTAAAGAATATTGGACTTTGAATGCTAAACTGCGTGAAAAAGCGAAAGCTCCTATTTTTGAAGCAGAGGTTATCAAACATCTGGGAAAAAAACTGGAAATACATACTGCTGAGGAAGCGGCTATTGTAGAAAAAGCTTTGGCTAAAGCTGCTTATATCATTGAAGAAGCAACAAAAAAAGAGCGTAAACGTAATCCGCTGCCTCCGTTTACTACCAGCAGCCTGCAGCAGGAGGCTGTTAAACGTCTGAATTTTACTACCAAAAAGACGATGATGGTAGCTCAACAGCTGTACGAAGGTGTTGCTGTGGGCAAAGAAGGTTCTGTCGGTTTGATTACTTATATGAGAACCGACTCAGTACGTATTGCTGATGTTGCTGCTGCTGATATCCGCAGTTATATTGAAAGTGAGTTTGGCAAAGAATTCAGGCCTTCACATGCAAACAGCTATTCAAGTAAAAAAAATGCCCAGGACGCACATGAGGCGATCCGCCCCACAAGTGTACATCGTACACCGCTGGAAATGGCAAAACATCTGAATAAAGATCAGCTTAAGCTCTATTCTTTGATTTGGAACCGTGCTGTTGCAAGTCAGATGGCATCGGCTGTTTTTGATGTTACTACTTTGATGATCGGTGCCGGCGATTACCAATTGCGTGCAACGGGCTCTGTTTTGAAGTTTGAAGGCTTTTTAAAGCTAAGCGATAAAAAAGACCTGCTCGAGGATAAGGATAAAACCGTTCCTTATCTGGAGGCTAAAACGCCTGTAGAATTATATAAACTTTTACCGGCTGAACAGCACTTCACCGAACCACCGGCGCACTTTACTGAGGCGACCCTGGTAAAAGAGCTGGAAGACAAAGGTATTGGACGGCCGAGTACTTATTCGCCTACTATCCAGACTATTCTGGACCGCGGTTATATTGCTAAGGAAGGCAAAAAACTGATGATTACCGAGCTGGGGCTCATGATCGTCGATATGCTGACTAATTATTTCAAAGATATTATTGATATTCCTTTTTCTGCTGAATTAGAAACAGAGCTTGATGAGATTGCTGAGCATAAAGCTGATAAGACTAAAATACTGGAAAAATTCTATGTGCCGTTTTCAAAATTGATGGAAAAAGCCGACAAAGAAATTGAGGCAGTAGAAGCTCCTGTAGAAGTCAGTGATGTGAAATGCGAAAAATGCGGACGTATGATGGTAATAAAGCAGGGGCGTTTTGGTAAGTTCCTGGCATGTCCCGGTTTTCCGGAATGCCGCAACACGAAGCCGATTCTGCATAAGATCGGTGTTAAGTGCCCTGAATGCGGCGGTGAAGTTATCGAGCGCAAGACAAAAACGCGCCGTATTTTTTATGGCTGTGCCAATTATCCGGAATGTAAATTTACATCATGGGACAGGCCAACAGAAGAAAAATGTCCGAAATGCGGTAAAGTGATGCTGGAACGAATTGAAAAGAACGGCAATAAGAAACTGTACTGTTCTAATGAAACCTGTGAAAATGGCTTGCATATAAAAAAAGGAAAGGCAGGACGCAAAAGTGCTAAAAGCAAATAAACCGATTCATGTTATCGGCGCAGGTTTAGCCGGCTGTGAAGCAGCATATCAAATAATTAGATATGGCATTCCTGTAATTTTGCATGAAATGCGTCCGGTAAAGTCTGACGAAGCGCATAAAACTGCAGACTTTGCGGAACTTGTTTGCAGCAATTCTCTGCGTGCCAATAATTTGGAAAATGCTGTCGGTCTTCTTAAAGAAGAGATGCGCCGCCTTGATTCTCTGATCATGCAGCAGGCTGATAAACATCAGATTCCAGCCGGCGGAGCCTTAGCTGTCGACAGGGAAGGTTTTGCTCAGGGAATTACGGAAATTATTAAAAATCACCCTTTAATTACTGTGGTTTATGAAGAAGTAACAGATTTGCAGCAGTTGGAAGGTTATGTTGTAGTTGCCAGCGGGCCTTTGACGTCAGCAGTATTGGCTGAAAATATCAAAAAGCTGGTAGAAGCAGATTATTTTCATTTTTTTGATGCCGCTGCGCCTATTGTGACCGCAGAGTCCTTGAATTATGAAAAAGTATATCGTGCCTCACGTTATGATAAAGGTGATGCAGATTATTTGAATTGCCCGTTTGAAACCAAAGAAGAATATCTGGCGTTTTGGGAAGCTTTACGAACAGCAGAGCTGGCTCCGGTCAAAGAATTTGAAAAAGAAGTTTTTTTTGAAGCCTGTATGCCTATTGAAGAAATGGCTCGCCGCGGTGAAGATACCATGCGCTTCGGTCCACTAAAGCCTGTTGGACTGGTAGATCAGAGAACTGGTAAACAGGCCTACGCCGTGGTCCAGCTGCGTCAGGATAATGCTGCTGCTTCGCTGTATAATCTGGTCGGATTTCAGACTCATTTAAAATGGCCTGAGCAAAAACGTGTTTTTGGTATGATTCCGGGGCTGGAAAATGCAGAATTTGTCCGGTATGGTGTAATGCACAAAAACTCTTATATCAATTCGCCTAAATTATTGAATGATAAGTTTAATTTTAAAGCGATGCCGAGATTTTACTTTGCCGGGCAAATGACAGGTGTAGAAGGCTATGTGGAATCGGCTGCTTCTGGTTTGATGGCTGGTATTCATACCGCTCGGGCTTATTTAGAGCTTCCCGATATTACCTTCCCTAAAGAAACAGCTCACGGTGCATTGGCACATTATATAAGCAATCCTGAAATCAGGGATTTTCAGCCGATGAATGTTAATTTTGGACTGCTGCCGTCTTTAGGTAAAAAGATACGTAATAAAAAAGAGAAAAACGCTCTGATTGCAGAGCGCTCATTGAATGCTTTGCAGGATGTACTGCAAATAATCAAGTAAGCTGTGATGAACTGGAAAGACAAACATAACTTGTTTTTTAAACTGCTGCGGCTGCACTTTGGTCTGGCACTGTATTCCATTGGTTTGACCCTTGGCATCCAGGCTAATATCGGCTTGGCGCCATGGGAAGCCTTTGGTATCGGTGTTTCCTATGTTACAGGATTGACCTATGGGACGATCAATGTTTTGAGTGGGCTTTTGATTTTAGTAGTGACAGTTGCTATGGGTGAGCGGTTTGGATTAGGTACGATTCTTAATGCTGTATTGATCGGTTTTGGTGTTGATGTTCTTCAGTACTATCATGCTTTACCTTTAATAGAAAATTATTGGCTGGGAATCATCGTAATGTTTTTAGGGCAGTTTTCCATCAGTCTGGGCACTTATTTTTATATCAGTGCCGGACTTGGCTCTGGTCCGCGCGATTCTTTGATGATCGGGTTAAAACGTCGGCTGCCGAAAGTTCCGATTGGTATGATCAGAGGCCTTATAGAAGGCAGTGTTTTGCTGGCTGGCTGGCTGCTGGGAGCGAAGGTTGGTTTAGGTACTATAATAGCTGCGTTTGGCATCAGTACTATTTTGCAGTTGACTTTTAATTGGCTGCACTTTGATGCAAAATCAGTTCAGCACGAAGGCATCTGGCAGACTTTAGGCATAAAAAATTAAAATATTAAGAGTAGCGGCACATTAAATTGGCCGCTATTTTTGTTTATATTCAGATTTTTACACATTTTTGTGTATTCAATAAAAAATTCAAAAAATTTAGTACTTGGTTATTGAAATAGCTTCCTGGTTTGTGATACTATAAGTCTACATAAGAAGAAGGGATTTATTATGGCAGAGTCAATATCGCAATATCCTATGGTTGATAAGTTTCTCAGGTATCTGCAGGTTGAAAAAAACACGTCGCCGCTGACTGTTAAAAATTATGCCGCTGATATAAGTTTATTCAGTAATTTTTTAGCAGAACGGCTGGGGAAAGATTTTCAATGGCAGAAGATCGGAGTTTTGGATATTCGTGCCTATTTAGCGCTGCTCAATAAAGAAAAGTATGCGCGTACGACGATTGCCAGGCGGATTTCTTCGCTGCGTTCTTTTTATAAGTTTTTAATGCGAGAAAATTATGTGGAGCAAAATCCTTTTGTTAAGGTAAGAACGCCAAAGCTGGAAAAAAGATTACCGGTATTTTTGGAAGAACTGGAAATCAATGAGATATTAACCTTACCGGATAAAGATACGCTGGGATTAAGAGATCAGGCGATATTAGAATTACTCTATGCCACAGGTTGCCGTGTTTCCGAATTGGTGGGACTTACGGTGACTAATATAGATCTTGGCAGCCAATATGTTTTGCTGCTGGGCAAAGGCAATAAAGAACGTATCGTACCGATAGGGCATACCTGCTGCCAGGCTGTACGGCAGTATTTGCAAGTTACACGCGGAGCTTTGATGGAAAAGAATAAAACAGAGGCGCATGACAAGGTTTTTGTTAATAGCAGGGGAGGTCCGCTGACGGATCGCAGTGTCCGTAGGATCTTAGATAAATATATAACCCAACTGGCTATGCAGAAAAAAGTCAGTCCTCACACGATCAGGCATACTTTTGCCACACATCTTTTAGATCACGGTGCTGATTTAAGGGCTGTTCAGGAATTGCTTGGACATGCTAATCTGTCCACAACGCAGATTTATACTCACATTACGACTGAACGTATTACTTCTGTATATCAGAAAAATCATCCGCGTGCTTAAAATTTGAGGGAGGGATCATCATGGAACTTTTGGAGAAAACAAGAAAAATCAACAAATTGCTGCAAAGAGGGGAAAAAGTAGAATATAACGCTATCGCACGTCTGCTGCGTGATGTTATTGGCGCTAACATTTATATCGTTGGGCGTAAGGGCGGCGTTAAAGGCAGCGCTCTTCAGGATGATTTCGAATGTGATATCATGCGCGAACAGGTTTTGGATGTCAAAAACTTCCCGCAAAAATATCTGGATTTTATTATGGACGCGAAAGAAACAGTTTCAAATATTGAACATAAAAATCAGGAATGTTCCTTTGTTAAAGGTACAAAATGCTTTTTTGATCAGAAAAAAACTACTATCGTGCCTATTTACGGTAACGGCGAACGTATTGGTACTTTGATCGTAGCTAAATATGATAAACCCTTCGATGATGAAGACCTGCTGCTTGCAGAATATGCTGCGACTGTTATCGGCGTTGAGATTCTGCACGAGCGTGCAGCTAAAGTAGAAGAAGAAGTGCGTAAGAAAGCAATGGTTCAGATTGCTTTTTCAACGCTTTCTTATTCCGAACTGGAAGCTATTGTCAATATTCTAGGCGAACTGAAAGGCATGGAAGGCTTGCTTGTAGCTTCTAAAATTGCTGATCGTGTCGGGATTACACGTTCTGTAATCGTTAATGCTCTGCGTAAATTCGAAAGTGCCGGTTTAATCGAAACGAAATCGCTTGGGATGAAGGGAACATATATACGGATTAAAAATGAGTTCCTGCTGGAAGAACTGCGTAAAAATAATTCTTAAATAAAAAATGACCGGATTACTGTAATGTTGCAGTAAATCGGTCATTTTTAGTATCTTTTAAGGTTCCTAAACAAGATATTGTAAAAAAAATTACAGAAACTACTTGATTTTGTGTAATCACTGTGCTAGTATAGTAAAAATATTTCAAAGAAGAAGGGAGTTTTATAATGCGTACAGACAAATTTGCAAAAGAAGGCTTAACTTTTGATGATGTGCTTTTGGTTCCGGCAGAATCTGATGTTTTGCCGCGTGATGTAGATGTTTCCACTTATTTGACTAAAAACATTAAATTGAATATTCCTCTGATCAGTTCTGGTATGGATACTGTTACAGAATCAAAAATGGCGATTGCCATTGCCCGTGAAGGCGGTTTAGGTGTTATCCACAAAAATTTAACGATTGAAGAACAGGCAGGAGAGGTTGCCAAAGTAAAGCGCAGCGAGCATGGTATTATCGTTGATCCTTTATTTCTGGCTCCTGATAATATTCTTGCAGATGCCGTAAAAATGATGGAGCATTATCATATTTCCGGTGTTCCTATTTGTGATCCTGATGGTAAGCTGCAGGGAATTATTACTAATCGTGACCTGCGTTTTGAAACTAATCTTAATAAACAGATCAAAGAATGTATGATTGGTGAAGGTTTGGTAACTGCTCCTGTTGGTACGAGTCTTGAAGAAGCTAAAAAATTACTGCGCGAACACCGTATTGAGAAATTGCCGTTAGTCGATAGCGAAGGTTATCTTAAAGGGCTGATCACAATCAGTGATATTGAAAAAGCTAAAATGTATCCTAATGCCTGCAAAGACAGTGATGGGCGTCTGCGTGTAGCCGCTGCTGTAGGCGTTGGTGCTGATATGATGGAACGAGCTTCCGCTTTAGTTAATGCTAAGGTAGATGTTATAGTTATTGATACTGCTCATGGACATTCGCACGGAGTCCTGAATTCAGTGCGTCAATTGCGCGAAGCTTTCCCGGAATTGAATATTATTGCCGGAAATGTAGCAACAGGCGCTGCAACTGAAGCATTAATCAAATGTGGCGTTGATGCCGTTAAAGTTGGCATCGGGCCAGGATCTATTTGTACGACCCGTGTTGTAGCCGGTATCGGCGTTCCGCAGATTACTGCTATCAATGATTGCGCATCAGTTGCACGTCAATATGGTATTCCTATTATTGCCGATGGCGGTATCAAATATTCCGGTGATATTGCTAAAGCTATCGCCGCAGGTGCCAATGTTGTTATGATTGGCGGTTTGTTAGCAGGAACTGAAGAGTCCCCTGGCGAAACTATTATTTATCAAGGCCGTTCTTATAAAGTATATCGTGGGATGGGCTCTTTAGGTGCTATGGAACGCGGTTCTAAAGACCGTTATTTCCAGGAGAACGCCGATAAATTGGTACCAGAAGGAATTGAAGGACGCGTACCTTTCAAAGGCCTGGCTGCAGAAACAATCTTCCAGTTGGTTGGTGGTTTGCGTGCAGGTATGGGCTACTGCGGTGCTAAGGATATCGAAGAAATGATTACAAAAACTCAATTTATTCGTATGACTGGCGCCGGTTTGAAAGAAAGCCATCCGCATGATGTCATCATTACGAAAGAAGCTCCTAACTACAGCCTGTAATAAAATTTAGAGGAGGTTTTTCGAGTATGGAAGATGCAGTTTTATTTTCACTTAAAGGTCAGGTTGCTATAATTACTATGAACAGACCGCATAGCTTGAATTCAATGAATGAAGCATTGATTGACGGGTTGCATGAAGCTCTGACAAAGGTAGAAAAAGACCCGGCAATAAAATGTGCTGTGCTGACAGGTAATGGAAAAGCTTTTTGTGCTGGCGGAGATCTGCCGTTTTTGGAGACTCTTGCAGATACTGCTGTAAAAAAGGCTTTCATTACCAAAGTAGGGCAAGTTGCAAAACGTATTACTACAATCGAGAAGCCAATTATTGCCATGGTCAATGGTGTTACCGCTGGTGCCGGTGTTAATCTGATGCTGGCCTGTGACCTTATTTATGCAGTAGATACAGCTAAATTTGCTCAAAGCTTTGCGAAAGTAGGGTTGATACCTGATTGTGGTGGTTTATATTTCCTGCCGAAAGCTGTCGGCGTTCATAAAGCTAAAGAGCTGATGTTTACAGCTGATTTGATTGATGCAGCAACTGCTGAAAAAATGGCGTTGGTAAATCATATCTTCCCTGCAGCAGAGCTTGAGGACGCGGTTATGCAAATGGCTGAACGACTTGCAGCTTCAGCACCTTTAGCGATAGGGCTCATCAAAAAATATCTGAATAATACTGCGATGACTTTAGACGAAGTGCTGGAAATGGAAGCAGTTGCCCAGCCTTTATGTATGGGCACGGACGATAGTGCAGAAGGAATAACTGCCTTTAAAGAAAAACGTACTCCTAAATTTACAGGTAAATAAGAATTCACAAAAAAGACGGAATCGCTGTCAGCGGTTCCGTTTTCTTTTCACGTAAAATACTGTATAATATTACTATTGACGATTATGGAGGTTTGTATGTTAGATTTTGATTTTTCATCAATGTTATATAGGATTCCGGCGCTTTTGATAGCTATCACTATCCACGAGTATGCACACGCGCAGACTGCGGAAGCCATGGGCGATCCTACACCGCGGTTCATGGGACGTTTAACTTTTAATCCTTTAGCACATCTTGACCCTATTGGTGCCTTGATGCTTATTGTGGCCGGTTTCGGCTGGGCTAAGCCTGTAGGTATCAATCCCAATAATTTCAGAAATCGCCGCGAAGGTATTTTAAAAGTTTCTTTTGCAGGCCCTGCGGCAAATTTGTTTTTATGCTTTCTTGCAGCATTGATTGTTGCTTTAATGACCAAATTTGGTGTTATGACCAAAGGCGTTTATTCGTTTTTACTTTGGACACAGCTTTATAATGTTTGGTTTGCTTTTTTTAATCTTATCCCAATCCCGCCTCTGGACGGTTCAAAGATTTTAGGAGAACTGCTGCCGCCGCGGACTGCTTATCAGTATGAAAATATGGTTGGCCAATATGGCTTTTATATCTTGCTGGCTTTGGTCTTTACCGGTATCGTTGGTATGATCATAAGGCCTTTGGCAAGCACGTATATGTCTTTGGTAAACAGTATTTTGGGGATAGTATTTTAATTAAAACGGTTTGTTGAATTATGATTAATGAAGGGACTTGATGTTGATGACTAAAGGTAGAATTTTCAGTGGAATGCAGCCATCTGGCCGTTTTCACTTGGGTAATTATATGGGAGCACTGGAGAATTGGGTTCGTTTGCAGCACGAATATGAATGTTTTTTCTCCATTGTTGATCTGCATGCGCTGACTTCGTCTTATAGCGATACTTCAAAATTACAGGAAAATGTTATGGAAATGGCGATTGACTGGCTCAGTGCTGGTCTTGACCCTGAAAAAAATGTCATTTTTGTACAATCTCATGTTAAAGAGCACGCTGAATTAGCGCTGCTTTTAGGTATGAGCACTCCGTTGTCGTGGCTAGAACGCGTGCCAACCTATAAGGATAAACTGCAGAATTGGTCTGCTCAGGGCAAGGATAATAATACCTATGGTTTTTTGGGATATCCTGTGCTTATGGCAGCGGATATCATGCTTTATAAAGCAACCTGTGTTCCTGTAGGTGAAGACCAGTCTGCTCATTTGGAGCTGACCCGGGAAATAGTACGCCGTTTTAACTATCTTTATAATAGAGAAGTGTTCCCCGAGCCACAGGCAGTATTTTCCAAAGCTAAGGTTTTACCGGGTATTGACGGGCGTAAAATGTCAAAATCCTATGGCAATACCATTCCTTTCGGCGCTGGACCGGAAGAAATGTGGGAACGTATACGTATGATGACTACTGACCCGCAGCGTATAAAAAAGACTGACCCGGGACATCCGGAAGTTTGTATTGTCTACGCTTTTCATAAGGTATTCAATCCTGAGGAATATGAAGAGATTGGGGCAAGATGCCGTGCCGGCGAGATTGGCTGTGTAGAATGTAAAAAACGTTTGGCAGAAAAGATGAATGCGTTGCTGGCAGATATCCACACTAAACGGGAAGAATTATCAAAGAAACCTGAATATATTAAAGAAGTACTTGATTATGGAGCACAGCGTGCCCGCAAGGAAGCTGAAAAAACTATGGCTGAAGTTAAGACCGCCATGAATGTGCTGTAATATATGGCTAACCTGTCAATCAAGGTTCAGGATTTTGAAGGTCCACTGGATCTGTTGATACATTTAATAGAAAAAGAAAAAATTGATATTTATGATATTCCTATTGTGGCAGTGACTGAGCAATATATTGAATATTTACAGGCAATGACGGAGTTTGATATTGAGATTGCCAGTGAATTTCTGCTGATGGCTGCCACGCTGCTGCAAATCAAATCGCGTATGCTTTTGCCAAAACAAACTGCTGAAGGCGAGGAAGATGAAACTGACCCTCGTCAACTGCTGGTGGAAATGCTGGTAGAATACAGACGTATTAAGGTCTGTGCCTCAAATCTAGCTGAACTAAAGCTTCAGGCAGAACGCTGCCGTTACCGACTGCCGCTTTTGTCTGGTTTTGTTGAACGCAGCTTGAAACAATATGAGGCAGCAGAGTTGATTAGTGCTATGCTGACCCTGCTTTCAGTGAAAACTGAGAATACGGCTTATATTGAGCGCCAGGAATTTAATGTACAGGATAAAATGAATGAGATTGTTCATATGCTTTCTCAACATCTCAACGGTGTAGAATTTGCCAAAGTATTTTCACGTACTGGTTCCCGCAGTGAGAAAGTCGCGTCTTTTTTAGCTGTTTTGGAACTTTTAAAGCTTGGTGTTGTAACTATCAACCAGACAGTGGCTTTTGCTCCAATCTATATATTCCTGCGACAGGGGGAACGATAAATGTTTCACGATTACTTAAGGGGTTCTTTAGAAGCTTTGTTGTTTGCTGCCGGTGAACCGTTATCTGTTGCCAAGCTAGCTGAAATAATGCAGCTTGATAAACCTCAGGTATGGGAACTCTTATCGCTTTTAGAGCGGGATTATGAAGATGAAAAGCGCGGTCTGTATTTAAGAAAAGTGGCAGAAGGTTATCAATTATGTACAAAAGAACAGCATTATGAATTGATAAAACAGCTGGCGCGTTCTCAGGAAATGAAATTATCTAATGCCGCTATGGAAACATTGGCTATTATTGCTTTTAAACAGCCTGTTACCAGAAGTGAAATGGAAGCTATTCGCGGTGTTAAGGTCGACGGTGTCGTTAATACGCTTTTAGAATATGGATTGATTAGTGAGGCCGGACGTAAGGATTCTATTGGTCATCCTATTTTATATGGAACTACAGATAAATTTTTGATTACTTTTGGTCTGAATTCTTTAAAAGACTTACCGGATTTTCCTGATATTTTGTCAGAACATGAAAACGAACCAGAACAAATGTCACTAATGGCTGAATTTAATGAAGAGCTTAATAAAACAGAAGAAACAGGGGATTTATAATCTATGGAAGAACGTTTGCAGAAAGTTTTAGCTTCTGCTGGGGTAGCCTCCAGACGCGAAGCTGAAAAATATATTTTAGCCGGGCGTGTAAAGGTAAATGGTAAGATTGTTAAAGAATTAGGAACTAAAGTAGGAGAAAAAGCTTTTATTTTAGTTGATGGTAAACCGATTAAACGTGAGAAGAAAGCCTATTATTTATTTTATAAACCTCGCGGAGTTGTTACTACTATGACGGATCCGCAGGGGCGCAGAACTGTTGCTGATTTTGCCAAAGATTTGCCGGAACGGGTTTTTCCGGTAGGCCGGTTGGACTATAATACAGAAGGTCTGCTGCTTCTGACTAATGATGGCGATCTGGCCCAAAAACTCACTCATCCAAAACATGAAGTAAATAAAACATATAGAGTGACTGTTCCGGGACTGGTTCCGCAGGACAAGCTTGATCTGCTGAGGATCGGTGTAAAATTAGAGGATGGAATGACAGCGCCTGCTATTGTTACTCTGATTGGGTATGATAACGAAAAAAGTAATACAACTTTTGATATCGTTATTCATGAAGGCCGTAACCGTCAAGTGCGCAGAATGTGTGATTTTATTGGGTTTCCTGTAAGACAATTAAAACGTATAAAGTTAGGTAATCTGACACTGCAGGGATTAAAACGCGGCGGTTATAGAATTTTGAATGAAGACGAAATTAATGCTTTAATCAAGGCGGCTGCGATCAATGAATAAAGTTATCGTCGTAGGCGGAGGTGCAGCGGGTTTATTGGCAGCAGTTGCTGCTGCTGAACATGGGGCACAAGTAACAGTTTTGGAAAAGATGTTTAAACCTGGAAAGAAACTTTTAATTACAGGTAAAGGTCGTTGTAATATCACCAACGATTGTGACTTGCAGGAAATAATCAAAAATATTCCTGGAAACGGACGCTTTTTAAACAGTGCTCTACGTCAGTTTACTAATGAAGATGTTGTAAAACTTTTAAATGATAATGGTTTGGAAACTAAGGTTGAACGTGGTGGTCGGGTTTTCCCCGTAAGTGATCAGGCCAAAGATGTAGTAGATACATTGTTAAAAATTCTGCATGATTTAGGTGTAGAATTGGTTACTGATATTTGTGTGACTGAAGTTTTAACTGATACTGAAAAAGTTATCGGCGTCAAAACTAAAAGCGGTAAAGTATTTAAAGCAGATGCAGTTATTGTTGCAGCAGGCGGGGCGTCTTATCCAGGAACCGGATCTGACGGGAGTGGATTTAAACTTGCCGAAAAATTGGGACATGCGATAATACCACTTAAACCTTCGCTGGTACCACTAACTAGTGATTCACCTTATATTCCTGATTTGCAGGGGTTGTCCCTGCGTAATGTACAGGCTACTGTTTATTCTTCAGGAAGTAAGGCTGCTTCGGAATTTGGAGAAATGTTATTTACGCATTTTGGTGTATCAGGTCCAATTATTTTATCACTCAGTAAAACAGTTGCAGCACTTTTAAAAGCTAATAAAACTAATATCGATTTGCTGATAGATTTAAAACCTGCTTTGACTTTTGAAAAGCTTGAAGCAAGAGTTCAGCGTGATTTTGAGCAATACAGCCGGAAGCAGCTGCTGAATGGGATGAAAGACCTTCTACCGCAGCGTCTGATCCCCGTAGTTTTAGATCAGGCTTATCTTGATGAAGAAAAGCCTGTCAATCAGATATCAAAAGAAGAACGTAAGCGTTTAGTAGAAGTGTTAAAAGGGTTATCAGTTTCGATTACGGGAACGAGGCCTTTATCAGAGGCTATTGTAACAGCTGGGGGCGTATCCATAAAAGAAATAGAGCCTAAAACATTGCGTTCCAAGTTGTGGCAAGGATTGTATTTTGCAGGAGAAGTCATTGATATAGACGGTTATACTGGCGGCTATAATTTACAGGCGGCATTTTCAACAGGATATGCTGCAGGGACAGCGGCTGCATATCAATAAATAGGCAGGGTGGTAAATGATGGAGAAGAAATTAGTAGTTGCCATCGACGGTCCGGCAGGAGCAGGAAAAAGTACCATTGCTAAACTGGCGGCTGAAGAATTGGACTATATTTATATTGATACAGGTGCAATGTATCGTTCTGTAGCTTGGAAGTTTTTACAAAGTAAGCAGGATTTTTCACCTGAATTAGTAAGTAAACTTGCTGCTGAAATGACTATTACTTTTAAACAGGAAGCAAAATTGAACCGTGTTTTTGTGGATGGACTGGAAGTAACAGATGAAATCAGAACTCCGGAAGTAACAGAAATTGTTTCTAAAGTATCTGCTGTAGGAGCTGTACGCGAAGCTATGGTAGCTCAGCAGCGCCGCATGGGAGAAGCCGGTGGAGTAGTGATGGACGGGCGTGACATCGGAACAGTGGTATTTCCGCATGCTGATTTAAAGATTTTTTTGACGGCTTCTGCTGAGGAGCGGGCATCGCGGCGATACAAAGAAATGCTTGCCAAAGGAATGCAGGTTGATCTGAAGCAGCTGCAGTCTGATATTGAGGCTCGTGATAAGCAGGACTGTGAACGTAAAATTGCGCCGCTTTGCTGTGCAGAAGATGCGATTTTTTTGGATAGTTCTAATATGTCTATTCAGGAAGTTGCTTCTCAAATTTTAACTTTGGTGCAGGAGCATTAAGCTATGTTTTATTCAGTCTTAAAGATTATTTTAAGAATTTTATTCAAAATATTTTTGCGGCTGGAAGTAAAAGGTGCAGAAAATATTCCAGCGACAGGTCCTTTGGTAATTGCCAGCAATCATTTAAGTTTGCTGGATCCGCCTGTAATCGGTGTAGCATCTACAAGAAAAGTGCACTTTATGGCAAAACAGGAGTTGTTTGTACCTGTTTTGGGTGATATTTATAAACTTTTGGGCGCATTTCCTGTAAAACGTGGTGGGGCCGATAGAACAGCAATAAAACATGGTATTGACTTGATGCTGGATGGTGGTGTGTTAGCTATTTTCCCTGAAGGGACTCGCAGTAAAACAGGGGCGTTAGGTAAGGCTGAGCCAGGTGCTTTGATGATGGCAGGAAAAGCTAAAGCAGTCATTGTTCCAACATGCGTAAAAGGTACCGATATCAAACGGCAGGGGAAATTATGGCCGCAAGTAAACGTCAAATTTGGAAAACCTATTTTTTTCCCTCAGGATGTACCGATCAGCAAAGAACTGCTGCATGAACTTACAGAAGCTTTGATGCTGGAAATAAAACGCTTACAAGAAGCGGAGTGATAGTATGAAAATCAGAATTGCTGAATATTGCGGTTTTTGTTACGGCGTCAAACGTGCTGTAGATATGGCATATAAATTGGCTGAAGCAAATGAAGCATCTGGAACATTAGGCCCTTTGATACATAATCCGCAGCTTATCGAAGATTTAAATACCAAAGGAGTGCCTTGCCGTGAAAGCCTGGACGAATTTCAAGCTGGAGAAACTGTCGTTTTTCGCTCGCATGGAGTTGGCCCTGACGTTTACGAAGCTGCTCATGCAAAAAATCTGACTATTCTTGATGCAACCTGTCCAAATGTTAAAGCTGCACAGAAAAAAGGACAAGCTTTGGCTGAGGCTGGTTATTTACCTGTAATTATTGGTGAAAAAAATCATCCTGAAGTAAAAAGTATTGTACAATGGGCAGGAAAACATGCTATAGTTATAGAATGTATAAAAGATATAGGTAATGTACCTTTAGCAGATAAATATGGCGTTTTGATTCAAACTACCTTTGAATTGGCAAAGTTTGAAGAAATTCTGGCAGCACTTCAGAAGGAACGTTCCGGTGAATATAAAATAGAAAAAACTATTTGCCTGGCAACGTCTCAACGACAAAAGGCTGCTCTGAAGTTAGCTGATGAAGTAGACGCCTTTGTTGTAATAGGCGGCAGAAACAGTGCCAACACAAGACACTTGTATGAGCTTGTTGCAGAACACTGTAAGCGTGCTTACCATATCGAAACAGCCTCGGAATTAAACGAGGAGATGTTTAAAAACTGTCAAAATATAGGAATAACGGCAGGCGCATCAACGCCGGACCGTATAATTAAGGAGGCTATACGTGTAATGGAAAACATGGAATCTTTTGAAAGTATGCTGGAACAAAGCCTGGAGGACGCACATGTCTACCCTGGTAAGATTGTTAAAGCTACAGTCATCCAAATAGGCAAAGATGAGGTATATGTTGACTTCGGCTATATGAAAGAAGGCGCTATTGCTTTTTCACAATGGTCTAATGAAGCTCCGGAAATTTTGGCTCAAACTATTAAAATTGGTGATGAAGTGGAGGCCAAAGTTATTCCCGGTACTTCGAAAGACGATTTTATCCGTCTTTCGAAAATCAAAGCTGAACAGGATGCTGCATGGAATTATGTAGCAGATTTGGCAGAAGGTGAAAAACGCCGTGCTACTGTAAAAGTTCTGCGGATTATTAAAAACAAAATGAAAAATATTGTCGGCTTAGCTGTTGCAGTCGAAGGCGTTGAAGGTTTTATGCCTGCTTCTCATGTGGAATTACGCCGCGTAGAAGATTTTTCTGATTATATTGGTAAAGAATTGGAAGCGGAAGTTATTGAAGTTGATACGGCAAAAAAACGTTTAGTTGTTTCACGTCGTGATTTGCTTAGAAGTGAAAAAGAAGCAAAAGCCCAGGCTTGGCGTGATGCCAAAGAAGCCAGGATCCAAGCTGCTAAAGAAGCTCGTACTGCCGCAGAAGAAGCCGCTTATGCTTCTGTTGAAGAAGGACAGACAGTTACAGGCAAAGTTGTAAGAATTGCTGATTTTGGCTTGTTTGTTGAAGTTGGACAGGGGTTGGTCGGTTTAGTTCATAATACCGAGTTATCTTGGGATCGTAATGTAAAAGCAGAAGATGCTGCTAAAGTTGATGATGAAGTAACTGTACTTGTGAAAAAAATTGACCGTGAAAACAGACGCGTAGCTCTCAGTATAAAAGCTACTCAGGAAGATCCGTGGCTGACTGAAGCAGCTGCTTTTAAAGAAGGTATGGTTGTAGAAGGTACTGTAGAGAGGTTCCTGCCGTTTGGCGCTATCGTAAAACTTGCCGATAAAGTTGAAGGATTGGTCCATGTTTCTGAAATTGCTGAAACCCGTGTTGAAAAACCGGAAGACATTTTGGAAATCGGTCAAAATGTAAAAGTAAAAGTTATCAAAGTTGATTTGAAACATAAGAAGATCGGCTTAAGTATCGTTAAAGCTGTTAAAGAAGCAGAAAAAGCAGAATACAGCTCTTTTATCAATGACAAACCGGAGCTGACTCTTGATTTAAAAGAACAGCTGGAAGGTTTGAACAATTAATTAAACGGATGGTAGATATGTCGCGAGAGCAAAGAAAATTGGATCATATCAGATATGCATTGGAACTTGGAGATGGACCGCTTCCTAACGGTTTTACCGATATGCATTTTCTGCATAATTGCTTGCCTGAGCTTGCTCCTGCTGATATTGATATTACAACGACGCTGGGCGGTATTAAGCTCAGCGTTCCCTTTTTGATAAATGCGATAACTGGCGGTACGGATAATGTTATCGATATCAACCGCAAGCTTGCGCAAACAGCAAAGTCAGTTGGAGCAGCTATAGCGGTCGGTTCACAATATGGAGCTGTAAAAAGTAAAAGCAGCTATCAGAGTTTTAAAGTAGTACGCGAAGTTTATCCTAATGGAGTCGTTTTTGCTAACGTCAGCGCTCTGGCAACACCGGACGAAGCAGCTGAAGCTGTTAAAATGCTTGATGCTGATGCTTTGCAGGTTCATTTAAATCCTGCCCAGGAGCTTGTGATGCCGGAAGGAGACAGAAATTTTAAAGGTCTTTTGGATAATATGCGTCGCATTTTAGAACATAGCGAAGTCCCTGTTATTGTCAAGGAAACCGGTTGCGGTATGGCAGCAGAACAAATCAAACAGATGCTTGTTTTTGGCTTTACCTGGTTTGATATCGGTGGAGCGGGAGGCACGAATTTCCCTGCAATAGAAGCAAAACGGTTTACTTCACAAAAGTCTGTTTTAGCTGAGTGGGGTATAAACACCGCTAAAACTCTTACTGAGGCTTTTTCTGTTTGCGGCCGCAATGATATTATTATAGCCAGTGGAGGAATAAGGGATGGACTGACGGCTGCGAAAGCGTTTGCTTTAAGTGCTGATGTTGTGGGGATGTCAGGGAATATTCTGCGTTACATTATAGAAAAAGACATTGAAGAAGCTCAAAGGGCATTAACAGATATCATCAATGATTTAAAAATGGTAATGCTGCTTACAGGTTCCAGTGATCTGAAAGCTTTGCGTAACGCCCCAATATATTTTACAGGTGAATTACGTGAATTTTTACTTGGCCGTAATTATGATATTTCAAAAATAAGTGCCGCCAGAAAAAGATAGTATGTTTATCCCGTTCTTCAAATAAGAACGGGATTTTTGTGTGTTTTGTCAAATTTGAAATTATAATGTATAATATTAAGATACCAAACTGTGCTTTTAGAAAGGAAAACTATGCAGGGAATCATTAGTGCCGTACGCCGTAACAGTTTAGCTGAAAATGCCGGAATCAAAGCCGGTGAAAAACTGTGTGCTGTTAATGGTGTGTCAGTACACGATATTATAGAATTAAGCTATTTAGTTGCAGACGAACAGATTGTATTGACGATTGAAGATTCGGAATGCCGACAGCGCCAGATAGTTATTGAAAAATATACTGATGAAGAATTAGGACTGGAATTTGAAGCGGCTGTTTTTGACGGGGTTACTACTTGTTATAACAATTGTGTATTCTGCTTTGTAGATCAGATGATTCCTGGTATGAGAGAATCATTATATGTACGTGATGACGATTATCGTTTATCTTTCTTATATGGTAACTTTATTACTCTTACAAATATGAAGGAAGAAGATTTTGAACAGATCATAAAGACGCATATGTCACCGCTCTATATTTCCGTACATGCAACAAGACCAGAAGTACGCTGCCAAATGATGAATAACCGTTTTGCAGGTGAATTGATGTCAAAAATCAATAGACTGGTGGAAGCTGGAATTTCCATCCATACACAAATTGTTTGCTGTCCTGGTTATAATGATGGAGAAGTGTTGGAACAAACCTATCGTGATTTGGAAGCCTTAGCGCCTATGGTGGAAACAATGGCTGTAGTTCCGGTTGGTATTACAAAGCATAGAGAACATTTGACACCGATGCGCTTATTTTCTAAACCTGAAGCTGCCGCTATAGTTGATAAAGTTACTGTATGGCAGCAGGAATGCCGCGAAAAATTTGGAAAATCCTTCGTTTATCTGGGAGATGAGTTTTATTTATTAGCAGAAAAACAACTCCCTGATGCATCATGGTATGATGGATTTCCACAAATCGAAAATGGCATTGGTCTGAGTCGTAGTTTTATTGACGAATGGCAGCAGATCGCTGCCAAAACTGATGTTTGCAATCATAGTGTTGATGCAGTGATACCGGTTGGTACCAGTGCTTATAAAATTTTGCAGCCACTGCTGGATAATTTTAATAATAAAACTGGTTCAAAACACAGTTTTATCCCGGTAAATAACGAATTTTTCGGTGAAACTATCAATGTTACCGGATTATTAGTTGGTAAAGATATTTTAAATGCTGCCCAAGGCATGAAGAGAATTATTTTGCCTGCTGTTGTTTTGAATCAGGATAATTTGTTCTTAGATGATATGTCCTTTGATGACTTTAAAAAAGCTTTTGACGGCAAAGTAGAGCGCGCCGTTAATGCACGCGAGTTGGTTATGCTGCTTAGCAGGTAGGAGGCCGATTATGAAAGGTTATGGTTTACTGCAGGTTTATACAGGATCAGGGAAAGGAAAAACTACTGCGGCATTGGGTGTGGCTTTGCGTGCAGCAGGCAGGGGTGCCAGAACGGTCATGCTGTCATTTCTCAAAGATGATCCTGATTATGGTGAAGCTATGGCAGCACAATACCTTCCACATTTTTTACTGAGGCAGGTTGGACGCGATGCTTTCGTAAATTTTCATAATCCAGATCCTATTGACCTTAAAATGGTTCGTGAAGGCTGGGAAGAAGCAAAAAAAATTATTCTTGAAGATACAGCAGATTTATTGATTTTAGATGAACTGAATATTGTTTTGGCAACTGGAATGCTGCCATTAGAGGAAGTTATTGATTTTTTGAAAAAATATAAAGGTAAGACAGAGATCATTACAACAGGACGTGGTGCTCCTGAAGAACTGATCTCTATAGCCGATTTGGTTACGGATATGCAGGAAATAAAACACTATTTCCATAAAGGCATCAGTTCCCGTGACGGAATCGACCATTAGAGAGTGAGGATGAGAATGTTATGGGAAAACCGATAGTCGCTATCGTAGGTCGGCCAAATGTAGGTAAGTCGACATTATTTAATATTTTTGCTAACAGCAGGATTTCAATAGTTGAAGATACTCCTGGTGTAACTCGTGACCGATTGTATGCGGATACTGAATGGCTTGATAATGAATTCATGATGGTAGATACCGGCGGTATCGAAATTATGAATACTGATAAAATAGCTGTTTCTATTCGTCAGCAGGCACAGATAGCAATTGCTGAAGCAGATGTCATTTTGTTTGTTTGTGATGCGCGTGCTGGTATTACTCATGAAGACGCAGAAGTAGCTAAAATGCTGCGTCAATCGAAGAAACCAATAGTTCTTGCTATCAATAAAGCTGATTCTCCGAAACAGGAAATGGAAATTTTTGAGTTTTATAATCTTGGTATAGGTGAACCGATTCCAGTTTCAGCTGCAAATCATCTTGGACTGGGTGATTTACTGGATGCAGTTGTGGAAAAATTTCCTGAAACCTCAACTTATGGTGAAGACGGCAATGAGGATGAAATCAAAGTGGCTTTGATTGGTCGTCCTAACGTTGGCAAATCTTCAATTTTTAATACTTTAGTAGGCGAAGAACGTTCTATCGTAAGTGACGTTGCTGGAACCACACGCGATGCTATTGATACTCCCGTAATTCGAGAAGGTCAGAAATTCCTTTTTATTGATACGGCAGGTATGCGCCGTAAAGCACGTATAGACGAGCCTATTGAGAAATACAGTATAATTCGTTCATTAAGGGCTGTAGACCGCTCAGATGTCGTTTTAATGGTTATAGATGCTATCGACGGTGTTACGGAACAGGACAAAAAAATTGCCGGATATGCACATGAGGCTGGTAAAGGGATTGTTTTAGTAGTAAATAAATGGGATTTGTACGATAAAGATAATACGTCTACCTTACGTTATACAGAAAATCTGCGCAGGGAATTGGTATTTATGCAGTATGCTCCTGTAGTCTTTGTTTCAGCAATGACTAAACAGCGTATACACAGACTGCCGGAGGTTATTCATTATGTAGCGGAGCAGAATGCTATGCGTATTTCTACCAGCGTGCTTAACCAGGTTGTTGAAGACGCTATTGCAATCAATCCGCCGCCTACCGAAAAAGGTCAGCGATTAAAAATATTGTATGCCACACAGGTTAAAATCAAACCGCCGACATTTGTTATTTTTGTTAATGAGCCGGAAATCATGCATTTTTCATATCAACGTTATTTAGAAAATAAATTACGCGAAGCTTTTGGTTTTGAAGGAACACCGCTGCAAATGATCATTCGCGGTAAAAACGAAGAAGAATAAGGTGGGGGAGAAATGGCAGAAGGCTTAGTATGGCTTGTTTGCTTCATTGTAGGTCACGTATTTGGTTCGATACCATGCGGGTTATGGTTAGTAAAAGCTGCTCATGGTATTGATATCAGAGAATATGGCAGTAAAAATATAGGAACAACTAACGTTTTTCGTACTGTAGGTGGGAAAACAGCTTTTTTTGTACTCTTATGCGATATGATGAAGGGGATTCTTGCTGTAGCGTTAGTGGCTTATTTTACCAATAACGCAATGGGAGGAATGGTTGCTGCCGGTATCGGAGCTTTGCTCGGACATAATTATTCTATCTTTTTAGGATTTAAGGGTGGACGCGGTGTTGCTACCGGTTTGGGACTGATTCTTTATTTTATGCCTAAAGTTTGCATTGCCAGCTTTGGAGTCTGGTTGATTTTGGTTTTACTTACGCGCTATGTTTCGCTGGGGTCTGTTGTAGCTGCCATTTGTACACCGATTTTTGCTTATTATTTTGGTTACTCTCAGCCGTTAGTAATTTTTGCTGTCGTAGCAGGAGGATTTGTTGTTATACGTCATGCAGAAAATATTAAAAGACTTTTGAATGGTACAGAAAGTAAAATAAAACAAGGTAATGCAAAAGATCTACAAAAAAAATAATAATATTGATTACAGCCGTATTTATGTACTAAAAACGGCTGTTTTTCTATTTTTATAAGAAAATCTTAAAACATATGGCTTTTACCACGAAACAATGATATAATAAAACACATGTAAAAACCATATGGACATTTAATAAAAGGGAGGACGATATCAATGTCTGACAAATCTACTTTTTACTTAGTGCGTGAAGAAATTTTACCGGAAGCAATCAAAAAAACTATTAAAGTAAAAGAAATTTTAAAACGCGGTGAAATCAAAACTATTAATGAAGCTGTTGAAAGAATGGGCTTAAGCCGCAGTGCTTATTACAAATATAAAGATTATGTATTCCCGTTTTATGAAGCCAGCAAAGAGAAAATTATTACCTTATCCTTGTTGCTTGAACATAAAGCTGGTGTCCTTTCCAGAGTTTTAAACACTGTTGCCAGTGATTCCGGCAGCATTATGACTATTAACCAGGGTATCCCTTTGCAGGGTGTTGCAAATACCACTATTTCTATTGAAACAAAAGACCTTACAATTGATTTGGAAGCCTTATTAGATAAATTGCGTATGATCGACGGAGTGAAACGTTTGGAAGTTTTGGGCCAAGTTTAAGTTATATCCGTTGATGCGCTTTTAACCTTGGAGGGGATATTGTGAAAGAGTGCATTAAAGTCGGGCTTTTAGGTGCAGGAACAGTGGGCAGCGGTGTATTGACTGTTTTAGAAGAAAATACTGCTGAGATAGAAAAAAAAGTCGGTGTTCCAATCCATGTATCTAAAATTTTAGTCCGTGATATGAAAAAAGCTAAAGAATTATCAGAAAAATATCAGTTAACAGACAAAATCGAAGATATTGTTGAAGATCCTGAAATTGATATCGTAGTTGAGCTTATAGGCCGTGAGCATCCGGCGAAGGAATACATTGCCGCTGCTTTAGAACATAAAAAGAATGTTGTAACGGCTAATAAAGATGTTTTAGCAAAATACGGTAAGGAATTATTTCCATTAGCAGAAGAAAATAAAGTGGATTTTATGTTTGAAGCAAGTGTAGGCGGCGGTATTCCTATTATCAGACCCTTAAAATCCTGTTTAGCCGCTAATAAAGTTACTTCTGTAATGGGTATTGTTAATGGCACTACCAATTATATGCTGACAAAAATGTCGCAGGAAAATATGGATTATGCTGATGTTTTGCGTGAAGCGCAGGAAAAGGGGTATGCAGAATCTGATCCTACCGCAGATGTTGGTGGCTTGGATGCAGCCAGAAAACTTGTTATTCTTGCGTCAATAGCATTTAATACGCGTATTGATTTAAGTGACGTTTTAGTAGAAGGTATTGACGGGCTGGATCTATGCGATATTGAACATGGTAAAGAGCTCGGTTATGCAATTAAGCTTTTAGCTATTGCTAAAAATAATGCTGAACATGGTATTAGCGTTTGTGTGCGTCCGACGATGCTGCCGGTATCTCATCCTTTAGCTGGTGTAAATGATGTATTCAATGCCATTTTTGTTACAGGTGATGCTATCGGAGATGCGATGTTCATGGGCCGTGGAGCTGGTAAAATGCCTACAGCAAGTGCGGTCTGCGGCGATATAATTGATGTTGCACGTAATATTATTCATAAATCGAACGGACGTATTAATTGTACCTGCTTTGATGAAAAACATCTCTGCAGTTTGGAGAATATGATGTCTCCCTGTTATATACGGTTACATGTACAGGATAAGCCCGGTGTTTTAGCTGCTATTGCTGCTGCTTTTGGAGCGCAGAATGTAAGCTTAAAGAATGTTGTACAAAAGAGTAAAGTCAAGGGTGTTGCGGAATTAGTCGTTATTACTTATGATGTCTCTGAATTAAATTTACAAATGGCGGTACAAACATTGAAAGCTCTGCCGATCGTTGAAAAGGTTTGCAGTGTTATTCGTGTTGAAGATCACGACCTGGAGTAATTTTGATATGAAAAATAAAATAACTGTTATTGTTCCTGCTACATCAGCTAATTGCGGACCGGGATATGATTCCCTGGGTTTAGCCTGCAACTTGTATAACGATTTTACTTTTGAAATTTTAGATACTCCTGGGTTTGCTTTAGAGGTTATTGGCGAAGGCGAAGATCGATTGCGGGCCGGTGGCAGAAATTTAGCATTTCTGTCATTTTTGAAGGTTTGGAATGAAGTTAGAGGTACTAGAATTGGCCTTAAAGTAACGATGCAGAACCGAATCCCCTTATCACGAGGTTTGGGCAGCAGTTCTACTGCCATAGTTGCCGGACTTGTAGCGGCTAATCTGCTTACTGGATCAACTTTACCTAAAGAGCGGCTTTTAAATTATGCTACGGAAATCGAAGGACATCCTGATAATGTGGCCCCGGCACTTTTAGGCGGTATTACAATCAGTTATATGGATAGATCAGGGGCACATTCACTGCGTTTTCTGCCGCAAAAAGAGCTGCGTTTTATAGCCGTTGTACCTGACCAGCCTCTTTCCACGCATAAGGCACGTCAGGCAATACCACAGCACATTCCTCATCAGGATGCTGTTTTCAACGCCAGTCGTACTGCACTTTATGTTGGCGCGTTGATGAGCGGCAATTATCAATATCTTAATGCTGCGTTAGAAGATCGTCTGCATCAGCCTTATAGAATTCCCTTAATTACAGGTACAGAGGCAGTTTTTGAGGCAGCCAAAGCGAACGGTGCTTATGGAGCTATTATTAGTGGAGCTGGATCTACTTTGATGGCCTATGCTGATCCAGAAAAAGATTGTGATATAATTGCTGCAGCAATGACCGACGCTTTTGAAAAATATGGCCAGCGTAGTACTGCTCATATTCTTAAGTTAGATTTTAATGGTGCCCGGGAAAAGGAACATAGCTGAAATTAAAATATTGCTTGACTTTTATATGCAGGATGGGTATAATACTCATTGTGATTCGGGGCGTGGCTCAGCTTGGTAGAGCGCTTCCTTGGGGTGGAAGAGGTCGTGGGTTCGAATCCCGCCGCTCCGACCATTTCGGATCGCCAGCCTTTACGGGTAACCCCCGTAAAGGCTTATTTTTTTGTCTGTGGGTAAGGAGGTTCACACCTATGATTCGTACGCTGCCTTTGGTTTGCAGTAATTGTGATAATAAATTCGTTCCTGCTGAAGAATTATATTATCGTGACAATTTTATGAGTAACAGTATTAGAGATGTGCATTTTATCTGCCCTGATTGTATAAAAAGATGGAAAGACAAATGGCGCATTAAAACAGCAGTTTTTTCTGAAAAAGATTATGTGATGACAGTGAGTATTACTTTGGAAGATGGCACAATATATAAAAATCTTGACTGTACTCCGTTAGAAGAAACTGTTGTTACAAGTGAAGAAATACCAGAAGAAGCACAGCGGAGATTATTCAACATTTATACTGAATGGGATTCCGAACGCAAAAAGAATTCCTTGAAAGATTGTACTTTTAAAGATGAGTTTATGCGCACAACTTTTAGCTGCGAAACCTATGGCGGAGAGAAGTTTAACGATATTGCCTTCCGTTTTAATATGAAGGGGCAAATAGAAACAGAAACACCGGTACCTGAATATGTTTTGAAACAAATAATAGATGCATATCGTTTATATGAAATGCAGAATAAAGAATAATTAGGGGGATAATATGCAGGAATTGTTGGAGAAAATTGAGAAACGGCGCACTTTTGCCATTATTTCTCATCCTGATGCTGGTAAAACAACCTTAACTGAAAAATTGTTGCTATATGGAGGGGCTATTCATCTAGCAGGATCAGTAAAAGCGCGAAAAAGTAATAAACATGCAGTCTCGGACTGGATGGAAATTGAAAAACAGCGTGGTATTTCCGTAACATCTTCTGTTTTGCAGTTTGATTATGCTGGGCACCGCGTAAATATTCTTGATACTCCTGGACATCAGGACTTCTCGGAAGATACTTATAGAACCCTGATGGCCGCAGACAGTGCTGTAATGCTTATTGATGCTGCTAAAGGTGTTGAACCGCAGACTAAAAAGCTGTTTTGGGTTTGTCATCGCAGAAAACTGCCAATTTTTACCTTCGTTAATAAATTGGACCGTTATGGAAGAAATCCGTTTGATTTGATGGCAGAGCTAGAACAGGTTCTTGGTATTCATGCTTACCCAATTAATTGGCCTATTGGCATTGATGGTAATTATAAGGGCGTTTATGACCGTATCAAAAAGCAAATTGAACTTTTTGAGGATGATAATAGCCATGGTTCTAAAATTTTAAAATCTACTACCGGTTCTCTTGATGACCCTCAGATTATTGAGGCATTAGGGCAAGAGTTATATGATAATTTGTGCAATGATATTGAACTTCTTGATCTGGCAGGCGATGAATTTGATATGACGCGTGTAAATAATGGCGAACTGACACCGCTGTTTTTTGGCAGTGCTATGACTAATTTTGGTGTTCGCAGCTTTTTAGAGAAATTTTTAGAGCTTTCTCCACAGCCACAGCCAAGAATTTTGCAGAATGGTGAAATTTTAGATCCTTCTACAGAAGAATTTTCTGCATTTGTTTTTAAAATTCAGGCTAATATGAACCCAGCTCATCGTGACAGAATCGCTTTTATGCGTATTTGTTCCGGCGTCTTTGAAAAAGGGATGTCTGTTTATCACAAACAGGGAGGAAAAGTGGTTAAACTTTCACAGCCACAGCAGTTTTTGGCTCAGGAAAGAACTATCGTAGAAAAAGCTTATCCCGGTGATATTATAGGCGTTTTTGATCCGGGTATCTTTGGAATCGGTGATTCCTTAAGCGATGAAAAAATGAAAGTCCAATTTGAGGATTTCCCTGTTTTTCCGCCGGAAATTTTTGCCAGAGTGCAGCCAAAGGATTCGCTGAAACGGAAACAATTTGTCAAAGGAATTACTCAATTGGCACAGGAAGGCGCTATTCAGGTCTTTGAACAAAAGGATATCGGCATCGAAAGCTTTATTGTTGGTGTTGTTGGTGTTCTTCAGCTGGAAGTATTGGAATATCGGCTTATCAATGAATACAGTGCTCAGCTTTTGATGAATCAGCTTGCTTATACCGTTGCCCGTTGGGTTTATGCGGAAGATAAAAAACTTATTGATAATATTAAAGGACTGGATAGCGGTATGCTTGTATATGACCAAAAAGACAGACCTGTTATTCTTGTTAATAACGAATGGTCATTGAACTGGATTTTAGAACGAAATCCTGGCATTCAATTTTTGACAGTTCCTTCAGATGTTGCTAAAATTTAGATATTAAAATATAAATTATGTAATAATTTAAGTAAAGTTAATTGTAAAAACTTTAAAAAGTAGTTTATGCTATAAACAGTGGCAAAAGAATTTCTGGTGAGGTGAAAAGTATGACATATAAAAACGGAACAAATAAATTCACCTTATCACAAAAAATAGTTCTTCTGATAACGTTTGTTATAGTTGCATCATTATTGCCTGCCAGTTTGCTTATAGCTCATAGAGTTTCCGGTGTCGTTGATGAACGTATAAGTGTAAATGCTGTCAGTATTACTACTTTACTCTCTCATTCGCCAGCTGTAATCCGTTCGCTGACATATGAAACTGATATCAATAATACCAATGAAACTCTGAATAATGTCGTTAACATGGCGGCCAAGTCATGTAAAGCCAGTATTATTATTTTAGACCGCAATAAAAATATACGGGTATTTCACAATCCTACTTCGATAGACGGATTTGAAGATGAAGCGCGTCAGATAGTGGCTGAACAGGGACTGAGTACTAATCTAAACTGGTATGATACTTCAGTTTTTAATGAAAAGGCAGTAGGGGTCATTCGCGATGACCGTAATACTGTTGTTGGCTATATTGTAGCTGGAGTATCACCTAAAATGATTCAGGATTTGACAGTAGAATCAGTTCTTCTGATTTTTCTGGCAAGTTTATTTGGTTTGTTTGTAGGTATAGGCGGTGCTGTTTTTTTAGCACGTCATGTAAAAGCTACTTTATTTGGATTAGAGCCTGAAGATATTGCCACATTGTTACAAGAACGCAATGCATTGCTTAATTCTGTAAAAGAGGGTGTTGTTGCAATCAATAAAGATGCTGAAATAACTTTGATTAATACTGAATCAGAGTTTTTGTTTGCTCAGGCAGGAATACCTAATCCACACACACTTCTAGGCAAACCGCTTGAAACAGTTATGAACGGATTAACGCTGGATACTGTTTTAAAAGAGGGAAGAGCAACATTGGATATGCCGGTACAGGTAGGTTCTGTTCTATTTATCGCAACTCTTGTTCCGTTATTTGACAATGGACATATCGGTGGTGCCATTATAACATTTCGTAAAAAAACGGAATTAGAAGAATTGGCTAATCAGTTGACTGGTGTACGTAATTATGCTGATGCACTAAGAGCTCAGACACATGAATTTATGAATAAAATGCATGTTATCATGGGTTTGATTGATATGAAAGCTTATGACGAGTTAAAACAGTTTACGATGGAAATTGCCAATAACCGGCAGGCTGAAGCTGCTTATGTAGTCACCAGATTAAAAGATATTACATTAGCAGGTTTTATTTTAGGGAAAATCAGCAGGGCAAGAGAATTAGATATCGAGTTTTCTTTAACAGATGAAAGCGAACTTACAACCGAATTTATTCGTCCTACAGTACAGGAGCTGATTCTTATTATTGGCAACTTGATTGAAAATGCTTTTGATGTTCTGCGTGATCATCCCAGTGAAAGAATTGTAAATCTGAGTATTTTAACCTTTGATAATGAAATAATGGTCATGGTTGAAGACTCCGGACCTGGTATTCCTGAAAATAAACTTGAAACTATCTTTGAAAAAGGTTATTCTAGTAAGGGGCCCAGACGCGGTATCGGACTTTTTTTAATAAAACAGACAGTTACCCATTTAAAAGGTACTATCGAGGTTGAATCAACCGTAGGCGAAGGTACCACGTTTACCATAAGATTACCAATCGTAAGGACGGTGAAAACATCATGATCAAAGTTTTAGTAGTAGAAGACGACCCGATGGTAGGGAAGCTTCACGAACATTATTTGACCCAAATCAAAGGTTTTCAACTATGTGATATCGTTCGCAACAGTGATGAAGCTTTGAAAATTATGCAGACTAAAGAGTACAATCTTGTCATTCTTGATATTTTTATGCCAGGAATGGATGGTCTGCAGCTGCTGGCAAAAATCAGAGAACAGGAATATGATGTCGATGTCATTATTGTATCCGCTGCCAATGATAAAGATAAGATTAAAGCAGCACTGCGGTTAGGAGCATTTGACTACATTATAAAACCTTTTGAATTTGAAAGATTTAATCTGGCGTTAAATAATTATAAGAGTCGCTATAACTTGGTTGAAGAACAGTCCATCCTTAAACAGGATGAACTTGACAAAACTATCATTCATCAGGATACAGATGTAGAAGTTACTTTACCGAAAGGTTTGGACAAGAATACTTTAAATACTGTTTGGTCTGAAATTATTAAAATCGACGGAATGTTTACTACAGAAGAAATTTCGGCTAAAGTTGGTATTTCACGTGTTTCAATCCGTAAATATTTGGAATTTCTTAAATCCTTGAAACTATTGAGCCTTGATCTTCATCGAGGCAGTGTAGGTCGTCCTGTTTACAAATACAAATGCATTGATAAAAATGCAAATATTATTGATCTATATATTCAATAAAGGTTGTTGCTGATGGAAAAAATTACTGCTATTCAGGTTTTGGATGTACCTGTGCACCCATATAGTATGGATGCGGCTGTTCAATATCTTGATGATAAGATACAAGAACAAAAGCACTCATTTGTAGTTACTGCTAACGCAGAAATTATTATGATGTGTCAAGACGATGCAGAATATAAAAATATCTTAACTAATGTTGCCGATTTAGTCCTGCCTGATGGCGCCGGTACCGTTTGGGCAGGCAGACAGTTAGGATATGCTGTGCCGGAGAGAGTTGCAGGGTTTGACTTATTTAATCGTTTACTTAATCTGGCTGCTGAGAAAGGTTATAGAGTTTTTTTCTTTGGCGCGTCGCCTGGTATAGCTGAAGCTGCAAAGAAAAAAGCAGAAAGTTTATATCCTGGTGTAACTGTAGTTGGATGCAGGGATGGTTATTTTAAAGACAGTGATAACAAGTCTATAATAGATGCCATTAATAATAGCGGCGCACAGATTTTATTTATTGCGTTGGGAGCCCCTAAACAGGAAAAATGGCTTCAGACACATCTTCAAGAGCTAAAACCTTATATTACTATGGGAATAGGCGGTAGTTTTGATGTGTTGGCCGGAAAAATGGAACGTGCACCGTTATGGATGCAAAAATATTCTTTGGAATGGCTTTTTAGGCTCTACAAACAACCGAGCCGTTTTACAAGAATGCTTGCTTTACCTAAATTTGTTATTAAAGTAATTTGTTCCAAATGAAATAAAAATGGACAAAAAGATATGGCTGTATTATAATAATGTGATGAACTAAAGGTTCATCACATTATTGTTTTCTTTTTCTTTTCTTAAACTTGCCGAAAGAGAGGGACTCTCTATGAATATAGTCAAAGACGGTCATCCGTTCATATTTGCTTTTGCTATTATTACTTTTGCTGTAGGTTATTGGGGTAGTTTAATATGGGCCGTAGTTCCTGCAGTGTTAATGCTATTTTTTATTTATTTTTTCCGTAATCCCAATCGTCCTACACAATCAGATGACTCTATTATTTATTCTCCTGCAGATGGAACAGTAATGGCAATAGAAGACTTTTATGATGAAGAATATTTAAATGAAGATGCTATAAAGGTTACTATTTTCCTTTCCGTTTTTAATGTGCATGTCAATCGCAGCCCTGTTAATGGTGAAATAAAATACCAGCGTTATACATGTGGGCAGTTTGTGCCGGCATATAAAAAATCTGCCTCTTTTGAAAATGAACGTCATGCTATTGGAGTTCAAAATGATAAGATGAGAGTTTTGGTTATTCAGGTTGCAGGATTACTGGCGCGTCGTATTGTATCGTGGGTGACTTTAGGTCATAATTTGAAACAAGGCGAATGTTATGGTATGATTAAATTTGGATCAAGTACTGAACTCGTTTTACCAAAAAATGTTGAAATTCTTGTAAAAAAAGGTGATTCAGTAGTTGGAGGAGTTTCTCTGATCGGGAGGGTTCATTAAAAGATGAATTATCGTCGTATCATACCTAACAGCATTAGTGCATTAAGTTTAACATTTGGCGTGTTATCTATTTTTGATACATTTGAAGGCAATTTTTCCAGAGCAGCTATATTTATAATATTGGCTGTTATTGCAGATTCTATGGATGGAAGAGCTGCTCGCTTTTTAGGAGTAGGAGGCGGGGAATTTGGTAAAGAACTGGATTCTTTATGTGATTTAGGTTCTTTTGGTGTCGCTCCTGCTATTCTTATTTATCAATATGGTATGACAGATTTAGGTTTACTTGGAAAACTCATTGCTTCCATTTTTACAATTTGTGGTGCTATGCGTTTAGCAAGATTTAATGTAAATGTTGGTGAGATAAAGGGATATTTTCAAGGCATGCCGATTCCTGCGGGAGCCTGTGTTTTAGCAACGTATGTTCTTTCTGGTTATTCCTTTTCCACTTATTTTGTTGCAATTCTAACTTTTGTAATTGGTTGTATTATGTATAGTAATGTAAAATTTCCGGATTTTAAAGGTAAAGGAAATCCAATGTTTTTACCTCCGGTAATTGTTGCTGCTGCTGTTGGCATATATTTACTTTATGTAAACCTTTCAGCATGGCCTTTTGCGGCCATGTTTACCTATTCGTTAGCTGGGATTATTAACTGTGTTTATGCAAAAATGCTAAACAAGCAGTAAATATTTTTAGAAAGCAAGGAGATTTTTGATGAGTACCTATTTTGACTTGATCATGATTCCGTTGCAGCTTTTAATTGTATTCTTCACGATCTATTATTTTACGCTTTCTTTCTTTGGCCTTTTTGGCCGCAGACCAGAAGAAAAAATTTATGATGAGCAAAAAACTTTTGCTATGATCGTCTGTGCACACAATGAAGAGCAAGTTATCGGTCAATTGGTCGAGAATCTGCATCTGCTCAATTATTCTGATCAGTTATATGATATTTTTGTAGTTGCAGATAACTGTAAAGACAATACAGCGCAAATTGCCCGTCAAGCAGGAGCAATCGTTTATGAACGCTTTAATGATAATGAAAAAGGCAAAGGATTTGCAATGGATTGGATGTTCCAAAGGCTTTTTGAAATGGAACGTCAATATGATGCTGTTTGTGTCTTTGATGCAGATAATTTAGTTCATCCTAACTTTTTAAGAGAAATGAACAGCCGTTTATGTAAAGGTGAACGATTAATTCAGGGATATTTGGACTCTAAAAATCCTAATGATACCTGGATTTCCGGAGTATTTTCTATTTCTTTCTGGGTCGTAAATCATGTATGGCATTTAGCTAAATATAATATCGGTTTATCTAGCTGTCTTGGCGGCACTGGTATGTGTATTTCTACAGATATATTGCGCAGACATGGCTGGGGTGCTACATGCCTTACAGAAGATATGGAATTTACAATGAAAGCTTTGTTGGAAGGTATACCTACTACTTGGGCACATGATGCCATCGTCTATGATGAAAAGCCTCTTACTTTTATGCAATCCTGGAATCAACGTAAACGTTGGGCTCAAGGGCATTTTGATGTAGCAAACCGTTATATCGGTAAATTGTTTATAAAAGGCATTAAGGAAAGAAATATCGTTGTTCTTGATGGAATAATCAATTTATTCCAACCGTATTTCTTACTTATTTCTACTTTTTTTGTCATTTGCAGTTATATCTATCAATTTTATCCTTTCTATACAAATGTCTTATATGCTATTCTACCGTTAGAAGTTTGGACGCTGATAGGTATAGGTCAGTATATTTTTCCTATGATTGTACTTTTTAAAATTCATGCTTCTTTTAAATCATGGATGTACCTTTTATTGTATCCGCTCTTTATTTACAGCTGGATACCTATTACTGTACTGGGGTATATTCACAGGCATGATCATGAATGGAGCCACACTGCTCATACTCGCGGAATAAGCTTTAACGAAGTTTTAATTCCGGAAAATGCTGAACTTGGGCCGAAACAAGTCGTATTTCCTAAAAAACAATAACTTTTGACCGCTCTTCTAAAGAGCGGTCTTTTTCTTTATAAAATGCTTGAATTCTTTATTTTATAAGGCTTTTATGTTATTATAAGATGATAAGATATAAAATATATAAGGAGAAGTTTGTGAAGATACGCGGTATTTTATTTGATTTAGATGGAACATTGATCGATACTATCGATTTGATAATCCAAGCATTTGAACACAGCTTTGCAGTTTGCTTGAATAAAAAGATGCCACGTGCAGAGTTGGTGAAATATTTTGGGCTGCCGTTACGCAGTGCTATGGAAAATTATGTAGATAAAAATCAGGTAGAAACATTATGTGCAGTTTATAGAGAGTTCAATCTAAAATATCACGATGAGCTTATTAAACCGTTTCCAGGGGTTAAAGAAACATTGTCTGTTTTGCAGCAGCGTGGAATAAAAATGGCTGTTGTTACTTCCAAAAAGGTACCAATGGCCAAACGCGGTTTGCAGTGTATGGGGTTGGAAACCTATATAGAAGCGGTTATTGGATGTGATATATGTCAACATCATAAACCACATCCAGAACCAATGGAGAAAGCCTTGAGCGCTCTTAAACTGAAAGCTGAAGAATGCCTTTGTATAGGCGACAGTCCTTTTGATTTACAAAGTGGACAGGCGGCAGGCTGTTATGGTACGGCAGCTGTTAGTTATACCAGCTTTGACTGGCAGGAAATGCTTGATGAAGGTAATCCAACGTATATTCTGAAAGAAATGCCAGATCTGATAAAGATTATTGATGATCTGAACAATAAACACTAAGGAGGACAATATGCGTAAAATAGCAATCATAGGTGGAACAGGAATCTATAGTCCGGAAACGTTACAATGTTTTGAGGAAAAGGTGATTCAAACTCCTTATGGAGCAGCTTTATGTAATATTGGAACAATGTGCGGCAATCAGGTAATTTTCATTACCCGTCATGGTGTGGGACATAAAACAGCTCCGCATAAAGTAAACTATCGTGCAAATATCTGGGCACTGAAAAGTCTCGGTACAGAAGAAATTTTTGCGACTACTGCAGTTGGATCTTTAAATCCTGATATGGAACCCGGACATTTCGTTGTATGTGATCAGGTTTTAGATTTTACGAAAAGCCGTATCAATACTTTTTACGACAATCCAGAACGTGGTGTCGCTCATGTTGATTTTACCAATCCTTACTGTCCAAGATTACGAGACAAAGTAATTAATTGTTTATATAAAACAGATATTATTTTTCATAAAAAAGGCTGCTATGTATGTACTGAGGGACCTCGCTTTGAAACTGCTGCTGAAATAAAAATGTTTGCAATGTTGGGCGGTGACCTCGTTGGTATGACTAATATGCCGGAATCCTTGCTGGCCAGAGAAGCAGAAATGTGTTATACAAATTGTTCCATAGTTACTAATATGGCTGCCGGAATTTCTCCGACACCTCTTTCTCACAGTGAAGTAGTTGAAGCTATGGATAAAAGTATTAAAAATATGGAACAGCTTATCAGCGCCTTTATTGCTGCTAATGAAGCTGATAGTATGGAGTGTGGATGCCCGCAGTGTATGACTGAATTTGGTGGTTTTACTTTATAAGGAGCCTGTAAAAATGGTTAAAACTATGGAATGGCAGGGACAGAGCCTGCTTTTATTAGATCAGACGAAGCTGCCATCAGAAATTATAACTATTCTTTGTAAAGATTACCGTAGAGTAGGAGAAGCAATAAAACGTTTGGAAGTACGAGGAGCACCTGCTATTGGTGCGGCTGCGGCCTTTGGAATGGTATTAGGATGGCAGGAGCTTGCATCAAGATATGCTGATTTCAGCCAGGAAACTCTTTTAATAGAGTTCAAAAAAATAAAAAACTTTTTGCTTTCTACTCGCCCGACAGCAGTTAATCTTGGTTGGGCAGTTGAAAAAATATATAAACATGCTGTTGCTATGATAAATGCACAGCAATCTTTAAAAGCTATTGAAACTTCATTGGGAAATTTAGCCTGTAAAATTTATCAGGAGGATATTGAAGTCAATAGAAGGATTGGTATCTATGGGGCCGCATTATTGCCGCAGCAAGCCAGAATACTCACGCATTGTAATGCAGGAGCTTTAGCTACCTGTGGATGGGGAACTGCCTTGGGAGTTGTCAGACAAGCTTTTTTAGATGGACGGCTGGAGATGGTATACGCAGATGAGACACGACCGTTATTACAGGGGGCGCGTTTAACAGCCTGGGAATTAATAGAAGATAATATTCCTGTTACTTTGATTACCGACAATATGGCAGCCTGGGTTATGCAAACTCAACATATAGACTCTGTTATAGTCGGCGCAGATAGAATTGCTGCCAATGGTGATACGGCAAATAAAATCGGTACTTATGGAGTGGCATTGGCTGCAAAATATCATCAGATACCATTTTATATTGCTGCACCGATCAGTACTTTTGATTTTACTTTAGAAACTGGCAAACAGATCCCTATTGAAGAACGTTCTGCTGACGAAGTACGATTGCTTCATAGTGTGGTAACAGCACCACAGCAGGTGAATGTTTTTAATCCTGCTTTTGACGTCACTCCGGGAGAACTGATTACCGGCATTATTACAGAATATGGTGTTATATCTGCGCCATATATAGAAAATATAAAAAAATTGCAGAAAATACTGCAAGAGGAGGACTAATATTAACTATGGAAAGTATGATTCGTGATATAGCTTTAGCACCATCCGGAAAGCAAAAAATCTCTTGGGTAAAGGAGCATATGCCTTTGCTCAATATTCTTAATGAAAAATATAGTAAAAATCAAATTTTTAATGGTTTGAATATGGTAGTTACCATTCATTTAGAAGCGAAAACTGCATATTTGGCCCAAGTACTCAAAAATGCTGGCGCTAATGTAGTGGTAACCGGCAGCAATCCGCTGTCTACTCAGGATGATGTAGCTGCAGCGTTAGCTGATAGCGGTGTTACTGTTTTTGCAACCCATAACTGTACTGATAAAGAATACGATATGTATCTCAGCAAAGCATTAGATGTTGAGCCTGATCTTATCATTGATGATGGCGGGGATCTTGTCAATATGCTGCACGGTGAACGCAAAAATTTGGTTGCCAAACTTATTGGCGGCAGTGAAGAAACTACTACTGGCGTGCATCGTTTAAAGGCTTTATCCAATAACGGTAAGTTGGCTTTCCCCATGATTGCAGTTAATGATGCTTATTGCAAATATCTTTTCGATAATCGTTATGGCACTGGCCAATCTTCTTGGGATGGTATTATGCGCACTACAAACCTTTCTGTTGCAGGAAAAACAGTAGTCGTTGCTGGTTATGGCTGGTGCGGCAAAGGTGTAGCAATGCGTGCTAAAGGATTAGGAGCTAATGTTATAGTTACTGAAATAGACCCTATTAAAGGGATAGAAGCTGTTTTTGATGGGTTCAGAGTAATGCCTATGCAGGAAGCTGCTAAATATGGCGATTTCTTTGTTACCGTTACCGGCTGTAAAGATGTTATCACAAAAGAACATTTTGCTGTTATGAAAGATGGAGCCATTCTTAGCAATGCTGGTCATTTCGATGTTGAAATAAACATCAAGCATCTTGAAGAATTAACTGTAGAACCGTCGTATGAGGTTAGAAAAAATATCAGAACTTTTACGATGTCAAATGGCCGCAAAATAAATTTATTGGGAGAAGGCCGTCTTGTAAATCTGGCCTGCGGCGATGGACACCCTGTAGAAGTAATGGATCTTTCTTTTGCTATGCAGTTTTTAGCAATGAAATATCTGTGGGAACATAAAAATGAACTTGAAAATAAACTTTATGTTTTACCAGAAGAGTTGAATACAGAAATTGCTGCGCTTAAATTACAAGCTATGGGTGTAGGTATTGATAAGTTAACGCAGGAACAGGAAACATATCTGCACCAGGCCTAAAGGAAGTGTTAATTTTGCAGGATGATCTCATTATTGATGCGGCTCGTAGACAAATAGTTACTGCAGGCATAAAAATGGTCGAGCAAAAAATGATTGCAGGATCTTGGGGAAACCTAAGTATAAAAATAGATACTTCACGTTGTGCAATAACACCATCTGGACGTAGTTATGACAGCTTAAATACTGAAGATATTGTTGTTGTGGATATGCAAGGTAATAAAATAAAAGGAGCTTTGATTCCTTCATCAGAAACACCTCTGCATCTGGCAATCTATAATGCTATACCTGCAGCACAAGCCATAGTTCATACACATAGTGTTTATGCCAGTGCCTGCGCTGCGCTGCATAGATCGATACCAGGGTTAATTGAAGATCTGGTGCAAATAATAGGCGGTAGTGTGGACGTTGCCGAATATGCGTTACCGGGAACAAAAGTATTAGCTGAAAATGCCTTAATAGCTTTACAAGATAAAAAAGCTGCATTACTAGCTAACCATGGAGTTGTATGCTGGGGAATTTCTTTAGAAACTGCTTTAATGACTGCTGAAATAGTTGAGAAAGCAGCACATATTTATTGTATTTGTGAAACTATGGGCGGTGCTAAATTATTACCGGAATCAGACATTGCTATAATGCATGATTTCTACAAGCAGCATTATTCTAAACGACAAATAGAAAAGGGAGATGAAGTACTTGAGTAAATTACTAATAAAAAATGTAGAAATAATTTCTGCTCCCGATAACGAAAAATATTTTTTAGGCATTGATAATGACACTATCAGTGTTATCAGCAAAGAAATGCCAACAGGTTTTGAAAATGCTGAAATAATCAATGCTTCTGATAAGATTGCAGTGCCTGGTCTGGTAAACACTCATACACATGCTGCTATGACTTTATTGCGCAGTTACGCAGACGATATGGTATTGATGGACTGGCTGCAAAATAAAATCTGGCCTGCAGAAGCGGGATTAAATGATGAAGATATCTATTGGGGCACAATGCTTTCAATCGCAGAAATGCTTAAAACAGGAACTACATGTTTTGCAGATATGTATTTTGCAATGGATAAAGTTGCCCAGGCAGTGAATGAAACTGGTATTCGTGCTTCTTTAAGCCGTGGTCTGGTTGGACTTACACCAGATGCTGATGAAAAACTGCAGGATAATGAAATGCTTTTTAAAAACTGGCATGGAAAAGCTGATGGCCGTATTAGAGTAATGTTTGGTCCTCATGCTCCCTATACTTGTCCTGTCCCATATTTAAAGAAAGTTGTAGCTAAAGCCGGTGAATTGAATGCGGAAATTCATATGCATTTATGTGAAACGGCAGGAGAAGTAAGCGATTGTGTAAAAGAGCACAATATGACACCTATAAAACTAATGAATAGTTTAGATATGTTTGATTGCGGAACTTTAGCTGCACATTGCGTGCATGTAAGTGAAGCAGACTTGGATATAATGGCTGATAAAAAAGTCCGTGTAGCACATAATCCGCAGAGCAATCTAAAGCTGGCCAGCGGTATTGCTCCAGTGCCGGCAATGCTTAAACGTGGTATTATAGTCGGTTTAGGTACTGATGGAACGTCCAGCAATAATAATTTGGATCTTTTAGAAGAGTGCCGTCTGGCAGCTATGCTTCATAAAGGAATAAGCGGTGATCCATTGCTTATTCCCGCCCAGGAAGCTTTAAAATTGGCAACTAAACAAGGTGCTTCGGCTTTGGGATTTACTGATGTAGGAGAGATTGAGGTAGGTCAGAAAGCTGATATTGTTCTTTACGATATGCAGAAGCCTTATTGGTATCCACGCCATGATCGTGTTTCTTTACTGGTTTATGCTGCAAGCGCAACTGATGCTGATACAGTTATTGTCAACGGTAAAGTTTTAATGAAAAATGGCGAACTGTTGGAAATGGATGTAGAAAAAATTTATGCGGAGGCCAATATGCGAGGCCATCGCTTAACTAGATAAAGCAAAAAACTTTAGGAGTGACGAGAGTGGCAAAAATACTTGTAAAAAACAATTTAGCACCTGCTGTTTATGAATTTATTATTGAAGCGCCAATGATAGCTCATAAATGCCAACCCGGTCAATTTGTTATGATTCGTACAGATGAAAACAGCGAACGTATCCCTTTGACTATAGCTGATTTTGATCGTGAAAAAGGGACAATAACTTTGATTGTGCAAACAGTAGGCAATACTACAACACATCTTTGTGAAACTTTTATTGTTGGTGATGAAATTTTAGATGTTCTTGGCCCATTAGGAATGCCTTCACATATGGGTAAATTCGGTACGGTTGTTTGCGTTGGTGGCGGTATCGGCGTTGCACCGGTTTATCCCATTGCTCGTGCTTATCATAAATTGGGTAATAAAGTCATTTCTATTATCGGTGCCCGCAATAAAGATCTGATTATTTTTAAAGAAAAAATGGAAGCTGTCAGTGATGAATTGATTATTACTACTGATGATGGAAGTGCTGGTCAGAAAGGCTTTGTTACAGATCCTCTGAAAGCAATGCTTGAAGCCGGTGAAAAAATTGATTTAGTCTTGGCTATTGGACCTGTTATTATGATGAAGAATGTTGCAGAAACTACCCGACCCTATGGAACACCGACTACTGCAAGTTTAAATACTATTATGGTTGACGGAACCGGAATGTGCGGTGGGTGTCGTGTCAGGGTAGGGGATGAAAATAAATTTGCATGTGTTGACGGCCCGGAATTTGACGCACATTTAGTAGATTTTGCTAATCTTGTTCAGCGTCAGCAAATGTATAAAGGTCAGGAAATGCTTGAATATAGCTGCGGAGGTCATTGCAAATGCGTGGAGGAATGAGAAATCCTATGCCGGAACAACCGGCTGATATAAGAAATAAAAATTTTGAAGAGGTAGCGCTTGGTTATGATATGGCAACTGCTATCGATGAAGCACAGCGTTGCTTAAATTGTCCTAAACCGCGCTGCGTTGAAGGTTGTCCGGTTAATGTAGAAATACCAGCTTTTATTCAAGCTATTGCTCAAAGTAAATTAAATGAAGCTATAACTATCCTGAAACGTAAAAATAGTTTACCAGCTGTTTGCGGACGCGTTTGTCCTCAGGAAAATCAGTGTGAAAGTAAATGCGTTTTAGGTATCAAAGGAGAATCCGTTGCTATCGGACGTCTCGAACGCTTTGTTGCAGATTATGCTCGTGAGCAGGGAATTGATATCACCAAAACTGATATAGATTCATCAAAAGATAAAAAGATAGCAATTGTTGGCAGTGGTCCTTCAGGTTTAACAGCTGCAGGAGATCTTGCGAAAATGGGCTATGATGTTACTATGTATGAGGCTCTTCATGCTCCAGGTGGAGTTTTAATGTATGGTATTCCACAATTTCGCTTGCCGAAAGAAATTGTAAAACACGAAATTGACGCCTTAAAAGATTTGGGGGTAAAAATAATCCCTAATGCCGTCATTGGCAGAACCTTCACCATCAAAGAATTAATGGATGAAGAAGGATTCAGTGCCGTTTATGTAGGTACAGGTGCTGGATTGCCACATTTCATGCATATAGATGGCGAAAATTTAAATGGAGTCTATTCTGCAAATGAATTTCTTACTAGAGTTAATTTAATGCGTGCATACCAATTTCCTAATGTTGCAACTCCTGTATATGTAGGTAAAAATGTTGCCGTTGTCGGTGCTGGAAACGTTGCTATGGATGCCGCGCGTACAGCAAAACGTCTTGGCGCTGAACAGGTATATATAGTTTATCGCCGCAGCGAAGACGAAATGCCGGCTCGCAAAGAAGAGATAGGCCATGCTAAAGAGGAAGGCATTGAACTGAGACTGCTCAATAATCCTACCCGTATTCTCGGAAATGATAAGGGCTGGGTTAATGGTATGGAATGTGTAAAAATGGAACTTGGTGAACCTGATGCATCAGGACGGCGCTCTCCTGTAGAAATCAAAGGTTCAGAATATGTTCTTGATGTTGATATGGTAGTTATGGCGATAGGCCAAGGGCCTAATCCTTTACTTAAACAAACAACACCTGAACTGGAAACTAATAAACGCGGCAATATTGTTGCTAATGAAGAAGGTGCTACATCTATTCCTGGTGTTTTTGCCGGTGGCGATATAGTTACTGGTGCGGCAACAGTAATTTCTGCTATGGGAGCCGGTAAAAAAGCAGCTCTGGCAATTGATGAATATTTGTCAAAACATTAATTAAAAATTTCTTTCTCTGATAATAATAACCGTATAAAATATCCGGCAAAAATTTGCCGGATATTTTTAATTTTCTATTCATATTTGTTTTTATTTTACTTAACTTCAGAATGGTAAAAACTTCTATGATATGTTAAAATAAATAAGATAAGTTTTATATTAAAAATTTTTCTTCGAGGTGAATAAAATGCAATTTCCATTAGTATTAGGAGTTTCTGCACGTCATGCTCATTTATGCCGCGAGCATATGAACATTTTATTTGGTGAAGGGTCTGAATTACACCCCAAAAAATATATTGGACAACCGGGACAGTATTCTTCGGAAGAGCAGATTACTTTAGTAACTGCTAAAGGTGAGATGAAATTAAGGATCATCGGTCCTTTGCGTAAATATACACAACTGGAGCTATCTTTTACTGATGCCAGAAAAGTAGGTCTGAATCCTCCAATTCGAAATTCTGGAGATATTAAAGAATCTGCTGGAGGAAAATTAGTAGGACCTAAAGGTGAAGTAGAAATTACAGAAGGTGTTATTATAGCTGCACGGCATATCCATTTATATCCTGAAACAGCAGAAACATATGGTTTAAAAGATGGTGATATCGTTTCTATCCAAACAAATGGAGAACGTGCTTTAATTATGAATAATGTTTTAGTGCGTGCCGGTGAAGGGAATGCTGATGAAGTACATATTGATACTGACGAAGCTAATGCATGCAATTTAGACAGTGGTATGATGGTTGAAATTATTACAAAATAATTAACGAGGTGGTAAAGTGATAAAATTCTTGATATTTCTATCCCTGTTAATTCAATTGTCATTACTAAATATCGGTTATGCAAAAGAATATCGTAATCTTGAAGCTGGCTTTAAAATAAACATACCACAACAGGAAATAAACATTGTAAGTAAAAATTTTTATGGTGGAATGCAGCCTAATGGTAACTTTATTTACGTTTATAGCCTGAATCAAAAACAGGCATCAGATTTATTAGAAGAAAATTTCACTACAGATGCTTTTAATGATGATTATACGGCAATTGAATTATTGGAACGTTCTGGTATTGATCCTCAAAAAGCCAGTCTTAAATTATTGGATCCTGTTCTCTACTGGCCTTCAGATAAACCTTTTATTAAACAGCTGCCCAATGATGTTGCTTTTAATATTCAAACTCAAAAAATCCATGGCAAAAAAAGTTTAAATATGCAGTTTACTGAAAATATGGAAAACGAAATTAAGGATAAAAATTCATATTTATGTTCAATTGATTTGCTTTCTGCAAATAACAGATTATACGTAATCAGTACCAAAGTCTTAAACAGCCAAAAAGAGTCTGAAGTATCAGCTGAATCAATACGTAACGAGTATCGAAAAGGTGTGTTAATAACAAAACCTTCTGCAAATACTAATACATTAATTTACACTGATAAAATAGGAAAATTTAGATTTGATCTTCCTGAAAATTGGTATTATGTTCAAAGTTACTTTTCTGATAATCCGAAAGCTTGTTTGACTTTTGCCTTACCGTTGGAAACCTTGGAAAAAATTAAGGAAAAAACTCAAAATTTGGAAGCGAATGACTTAGATAAAGAGAAAATAGCTGATAATGTTTCCGAAGAAAATATAGCGTCATGGATGGATTTACTAACAGAAAGTGTATGGTCAGTTTCCTGTGAAACAAAAGAATTTGAGACAGCTGCTTATTTAGAAAATCCAGAAGCTACTAAAGCAGAGATGCAGTTGTTGTTTTCAGAGCTAAAAAACTATATTGAAAGCAGCCGCTACTATAAAAACAGTAAGTTTGATTTTGATGTCAATATTACTCCTAAAATAGGATATATAAATTTCGATCTATCATTTAATTTAAAAGATAAAAAAGATTTCGACAATACCGGCAGAATTTTCTTTACAAAGAAAAAAGGTGGTCTTGTAGTTTATACATCCACTCTTAGAAATACAGAACAACCAGCTTCTAAAGAACTCATAGAGAATATTAAGATGCTTGATTTACAGTGATTTTGATGCCCCTTTACTTAGCAGTATGAATGCAAAGGAGACATAAATATGAGAAAAACAATCTGTTCAGGAATCATCACATTCGGTATCTTGGTCAGTCTTTCCAGCTGCTATGCTTTCGACTATCGCAGTGAAGAAGCTGGTTTCAGTGTCGATATTCCAGATGATAACACTATTATTGTCAGTAAAGATCTGTTTGCGGCAGGCAGCAATAAGTCTGGCATGCATGGTATAGCAGCTATAAGTCAGCAATCTATTGAAAAATATACGAAAACAGCTTTTGCTACCAATAAATTTGAAAGTGATTTAAAGAAGATAGCTGAAGATATTAAAGCTGGAAAAGATATCTTAGCTGATCCTGCTTATGCTTATCTTACTGTACCGCAAAATGAGTTACAAGTATATATGCAGAAACTTATGCAGGATAATCCACAATCTTTACCTGGTAATAAAAACTATAAAATAACAAAGATTAACAAAATACCAGCATTAGAAATCAACAATGATATGCTGTTGAATTATGAAATAAAATTGCCAATTGCTTATACTCGGAAAGAACAGCAGAATATACAAAAATATAATCCTTATGTTAAATTCAGTGCTGATGGTAAACAGATGACAGCTCAGTACAATTTAATTTCTAAAATTTATATTTTGTCACAAAATGATCAATTATATAACATAAGCAGTGGATATGTTGAGTTTCCTGCAATAGAACAAAGTGAAACAGTGGTTGCAGAAAATAAATCTGATAAATTTATTCAAAAGTTTACAGACAATAAAGTTGATAAACGTGCATATAAGAAATTCTCTAAAGCGTTTACAAAAAAACTGAATTTCTTTAAACCACAATTATCTAATTCTGAACTTATTATTAAAGATGGTATTTTTAACAAAGAGTTCAAAGTCCCACATAACTGGCTGTACATTCAAAGCAATCAAAAAGTGGAAAATATGCCTGTCAGTTTCTTCGCTGCATTACCTGTCAGCAGCTTGGAAAAGATGGGGAAGGAGTATATAGATTCTAAATTATTTAATATTGAAACTACCAAAATAGGTATGAATGTGGAATCTAATAATATTGATGACTTTGATTTTAGCAAAATTTTAAAAGCTTATTCCGAAGGTGTTATAGGTATTTCGGCAGAATATAAGCCAGCTCGTCCTCATGACCAAGGCCCAAAGCAGTTTTTAGAAAATCCTGTTTTTACTAAAATTATGTTCGAAGAATTTATGAACAAACCGTTTTTGAATCCACGTGAAAAAGCAAAACTAGAAAAGTTTGTTCAGATTAAAAATTTTACACATGATATTGATATCAATCAAGAAAACTGCCTGCTTCAATTTACTTATGATGTAGATTTACATTTGCCACAAACTTTATCTAAAATCAACCGACCTGGTTATGACATTTTTCAAGAAACCGATTTGACAGATTTATCTATACATGGGCAAAAGAAAGTTTACTTTGATGCAGATAATCGAATTAATCTGTTATGTTATTTTACACAAGATAAAACGATGAAATCAAATTTGATCCAAAAAGAATACGACAGCTATAATTTATTCAAAAGTTCTTTGTTAAAAGAAAAATATTAAAAAATACTTTCTAACACCTGGATAATAAGTCTTAAAATATTATCCAGGTGTTTTTATCTAAAAATACATCGTCATAAATCGTTTTTAAGGCAAGTGAAAAACAAATTGAATAGAAGTTATAATACAATCGATTAAAACAGCTTAAAAGAGAAATTTACGCATATATGTGGATTTATGTTAAATATTTACGTTATAGAGTTTAACCGTATCAAAAATATCGTTAATACTTGCTGACGGCCGTGTTGAGGTTTGTAATCTTTATGTAACTGTTTTACATAATATATATTATCGGACGTAAGGTGAAAATTGGTAAATTTCGTTGTAGATAGTTGTTGAAGAATAATTTCATTAAACGAACAATTGCAAACAGATGTTTTGACATTCTTACCTGTTCCTGATATAATAGAAACAATTAGAATAGAAATAAATGAACTTACTATCTTTAGAAATTTTTTGAGTATATGATGATTGGAATTGGAGGCTGGTTTTATGGCAAGAAGAGCACGTTTCAGCGATTTTGATGGAGTTATTACAGAGGAAATGCTTTCCGATCGGCAAAGAGCTATTTTAGATTTCATTCGTGAGCACGTTTATGCTAAGGGATATCCTCCTGCAGTACGTGAAATTGGTAAGGCAGTGGGTTTATCTTCAAGTGCCAGCGTACACACTCATCTGCATAAATTAGAAGAATATGGTTTTTTGCAAAGAGATCCAGCCAAACCACGCGCTATAGAATTGACCCAAGACAGCAGCTGGCGGCAGAAAACGGTAGTTCCTGTTCCTTTGGTTGGCAAAGTCACTGCAGGGCAACCTATTCTGGCAGTTGAAAATGTTGAGGAGACCTATCCCATTCCACTAGATTTGCTTGGCTGTCAAGAAGATGTTTTTATGTTATCTGTTTCTGGAGATAGTATGATCAAAGCTGGTATACTTGATCATGATTACATTGTTGCCAGAAAGCAAAATTTTGCTAATAACGGAGATATAGTTGTTGCTCTTATTGATGGTGAAGAAACAACAGTTAAGCGTTATTTTCGTGAATTACGTTCAATTCGTCTACAACCAGAAAATGATGCCTATACTCCCATAACAGGTACTGATAATATTCAGGTTCTTGGTAAGGTAATAGCAGTATTCAGAATGCTGTAATGTCTATAATATGTCAAATAAATACCATAAAGACGGCTATATGATGTCATATAGCCGTCTTTATTTTCTGAGATAATTAAAATTTGAGTTTTTATTTCTCCCCTACCATTTTTGCAGCTGACATAATTGCAATACGCCCGTGCTCAAAAGTAAGTCCTCCTTGAAAATATACATTATAAGGTTCACGGCAAGGGCCATCAGCACTTAATTCTATTGATGCGCCTTGTACAAAAGTCCCCGCTGCCATAATTATTTCATCTTGATAGCCAGGAATTATTGCAGGAACTGGAACAACATGTGCATCAACTGGTGAATTTTTTTGTATGGCTATACAAAAATTACATAAACGCTCTTTAGTTTCCAAACGAATAGTCTGAATTATATCACTGCGTCTATCATTTGCAGAAGGAGTAACCTGATAACCCAGGCGTGAAAATACTGCAGAAGCAAAAATTGCTGTTTTAACAGCTTGCAAAACTATATGCGGAGCTAAGAATAAGCCCTGGTATAATTCTCTGGCCGTATCTCCAAGTGTAGCCCCCATTTCTCCGCCTAATCCTGGAGCGGTTAATCTATATGACGCAAGTTCTACTAAATCCTTTCGGCCAACAATATAACCGCCAGTAGGTGCAAGACCGCCTCCAAGGTTTTTGATAAGAGAACCGGCCATTAGATCAGCTCCAACTTCTGTTGGTTCTTGTTTTTCAATAAATTCACCATAACAGTTGTCAACAAAACAAATAATATCAGGCTTTATTGCTTTTGCTGCTTTACAGATCGTTCCTATTTCTTCAATTCTTAACGTTTTACGCACACTACTGTAACCGCATGAACGTTGAATATGGATCATTTTTGTTTTAGCAGTAATTGCAGCTGTAATTTTTTCAAGATCAATTTGTGAACCAATCATGGGGATTTCTTTATAGACTACGCCTAAGTCAGTAAGAGAGCCAGGGGTTTTTACAGGTACGCCTATGATAGTTTGCATTGTGTCATATGGAGCTCCTGTAGCAGCGATTACTTCATCGCCTGCTTTCAAAACTCCGAGTAACGCAACGGCTAATGCATGAGTCCCTGAAACAAACTGAGATCGTACCAATGCCGCTTCCGTTTTAAAAATATCAGCATATATTTCATCTAATTTTTCTCTGCCAACATCGGAATAAGCATATCCAGTAGTTGGTTTTAAATAAAAATCTGATACCATATGCTTTCTAAAAGCTTGCATAACCTTTTCTGTATTATACAAAGCTGCTTTTTCATAGCTTTCAGCAGCATGTAATACTTCTAATAATGCTTCCTCTTCTATTTTTTTAAAATCAGTCATTTACGTATAGTCCTCATATTATAAATTTTTCGAAATCCTCTAACTGTTCTGATGCCAGACGTACCTTCATAAAAGTACCGTTTTCTTTATATTCTTGTTCTAAAACAGTACCTATAGTATGTAGTTTAGCAGCTTTTTCAGATTCTGTATATGGAATAAGCAGAGTGACTTCTATAGATTTTAATTTCAGATTTTCTGAAATCAGAGCAAGGAGTTCTTCGATACCAATGCCACTCTTAGCCGATATACAAACACTATTTTCTTGCTGTGCTAAACGCTGTGCCAAAGCATTTTCAGAGGGGAGTTTATCTATTTTATTGTAAACGGTGAGTATTGTTTTATTTTGTGCACCTATTTGTTCTAAAACCTTATAAACAGCATCACTTTGTTCCTGGTATAATTCATGGCTCACGTCAATGACATGCAGCAATAAGTCTGCCTCAGCGACTTCTTCTAAAGTAGATCTGAATGCTGCAACTAATTGATGAGGCAAACGTTGTATAAAACCAACAGTATCAGTAAGTATTGCTTCGTGCTTGTCTGGTAATATTAACTGACGTGTAGTAGGATCAAGAGTTGCAAACAATTGATCTTTCGCATAAATATCAGACTGTGTTAATAAATTTAGTAATGTAGATTTACCTGCATTAGTATAACCAACAAGACTTATTGAAGGAACTTGGTTTTTGGCGCGCTTAATCCTATGTAAAGTCCGGACAGCGCGAACTTTTTCTATAGAGCCTTTGATAAAAGCTATACGATCGCGAATACGCCGTCTATCAACTTCTAATTTTGTTTCGCCAGGACCGCGGGTACCAATACCGCCGCCTAAACGTGATAAAATAAGTCCTTTACCCATAATTCGCGGTAGATTATATTGCAGCTGTGCTAATTCTACTTGTAATTTTCCTTCATTAGTACGAGCCCGCTGGGCAAAAATATCCAAAATTAAAGCTGTTCTATCAAGAATACGAACACCCATTACCTGTTCTATATTTCTTTGCTGCGCCGGTGTCAGTTCATCATCAAAAATGCACAGATCAATATTTTCCTGTTGTGCATACAAGGCCAGCTCCTGTACTTTTCCTTTTCCTATAAAAAATGCCGGATCCGGTTTAGCACGACGTTGAATAAAACGGTTCACTACTACAGCACCTGCTGTATCCGCAAGCTGCTTTAACTCTTCAAGCGAATCTTCAGCAGTCCAACCGCCTTTTATCTGTCCCCAGTCCATACCAACTAAAATGGTTTTCTCTGCTGCTACTGCTAAACTGGAACTACTTGTTTGCTTGTCTAAAATCCGCTCTATTGTATTGATTACATTAATAAAATTAATAGCTTCTGCTTCTTCCAGAGAAAAAGGTCCATATTCATCGCAGATAAACTGTTCTTCTTTGTCAAGCCCAACTATCATGCCAAAAGAAATTATGGACTGCGTGTAATCAGGTGCGGTAACACCTATTGTAACCATGGCATCGAATTTATTATTTTTTAACGCTGAAAAATCAACTCCACTCAACACTGGATTGCCATTTGGATGAGTGTGGACACAACGGATTCCACTTAATCTGCCAATACCTCTGCGACCTTCTACTGCTGGCAGTTCTACACTGTCATTACCACCGATTACAATATTAGTTATTTGCCCGCTTCTAGAAATATAAAGAGAGATTTCTCTGTTTATAAATTCTGTAATATCAGCTAATTTTAAAGCTAATTCCGCAGAAATGAGCTGCCCTAAAGGCACTTGTACATCGTACAAAGCAATTAATTCATTCAAAACAGAATCCCGTATTCCTTTTTTGTTACCTAAAATTTCACGCATGATTTACACCTTAAAGAGCAGACATGGTATTTTACCATATCTGCTCTTCCTTTTCTTACAATTACTGACGAACGCGTGCCGGCTCGACATTTATTTTATAGCCTTTAATCGTGTTTTTGTGCATTACACCCAAAACTTTTTCGGCCATATCTTCTGGTACTTCTACAAAGGTAAACTTGTCATAAATATTGATCAAACCTACTTCTTTGGCAGGAATATCAGCTTCAATAGCAATAGTGCGAACTATATCCTGAACAGTAACTTTTTGGCTGCGTCCAATATTCATGAAAAGACGAACCATGCCAGGACGACCACCAGTATTACTTAAATCTTTCGCCAGAATATCTTCAGGCGAAGCTTCTAAAGCTTTATTACCTTCCTGCATCAGTTTTAACGCAGCAGCAACCACATCTTCAGCATCATATTCTTTTAATAAGCTTGCTGCAATAGGCATATAATCATGATAGTTAGACTGATCCAGCACACTCTGCATTTTGGAAACGATCATTTCACGCTGACGCTCAATAACATTGGCTGTAGTCGGCAATTGACGACGTGTTATTTTGGTTTTAGTAGTGCGTTCGATAAGTTTCAACTGACGAAATTCACGCGGCGTAATAAAGGTCATAGCAACACCAGTATTACCTGCACGGCCGGTACGTCCAATACGATGAACATAGCTTTCCGGATCCTGAGGAATATCAAAATTGATAACATGAGTAATATTATCAATATCTATGCCGCGGGCAGCGACGTCCGTAGCGATAAGAATATCAGCTGTTCCGTCACGGAATTTCTTCATAACACGATCACGTTGAGTTTGGCTTAAATCGCCATGTAAACCTTCAGCCATATAACCGCGGCTTCCCAATGCAATAGCCAGATCATCAACACCTTTTTTAGTGCGGCAGAAAATAATCAGCTTACCATCTATTTCTGCATCAAGCAAACGACATAAACCTTCGATCTTATCCTTAGTTTCAAAATAATATTGATCGATAAGCGGAACTGTGAGTTCCTCTTTGCTGATCGTAACATTTTTAGGAGCCTTCATATATTTTTTTGTGAGGCTTAGGATCGGTCTTGGCATAGTTGCTGAAAACAACAAGGTTTGACGTTCTGCAGGAAGATTTTTCATAATTTCTTCCATATCGTCTACAAAGCCCATATCCAACATTTCATCAGCTTCATCCAGGACTAAAAATTTAATATGATCAAGTTTGATAGTTTTACGGTTTATATGATCAATCAAACGGCCTGGAGTACCAATAACTATTTGCACGCCGCTGCGTAAAGCTCTGATCTGACGGTCGATAGGCTGTCCGCCATAAACAGGTAATGCTTTAATTTTAGAAGTACGTCCAATTTTACCGATCTCTTCTGCAACCTGGATTGCCAGTTCACGGGTTGGAGTCATAATCAGAGCTTGAATATGGCGATGATCGGTAATACTTTGTACGACCGGAATACCAAAGGCGGCTGTTTTACCAGTACCAGTTTGTGCCTGACCTATAACATCGCTACCCTCTAGTACTAAAGGAATAGTTTGCTCCTGGATCGGAGACGGTTCTTCAAAACCCATAGCTGTTAAAGATGCTACGATTTTTTTATCCAGCAGTAAGCTGCCGAACATTTCTTGTACATTAGTTGTCATTGTTTAAATTTCCTCATTTCTTCTTGCTTTTATTTTATCTATCACCATAGAAATAGCCGTTAACGCACTACGCAGTTTATTTTCAGTTCTGGTTCCGCCGAAAAGATGTTTCACACAATGTACGTCATTGCCATCAGCTACAGCCATATAAACTAAGCCTACAGGTTTTTCTTCTGTGGCACCACCAGGACCTGCAATACCAGTGATACCTACACCATAAGTTGTTCCAAAAAGATCTCTCACTCCGGACGCCATCTCACAGGCAACCTGTTCGCTGACAGCGCCGTATTTTTCTAAATTTTCCGCAGATACGTTGACCAGTTTTTGTTTGGCCATATTGCTGTAAGTCACAACACTGCCCAAAAGATATTCACTGCTGCCAGGAATATCAGTGATCATGCTGCTGGCTAAACCTCCTGTGCAGGATTCCGCAAAGGCAATCGTACTACCGCTTTTTAATAGTTCCTGACCAAGATATTCTGCTAAAGAAGCATTATCAACGCCATAAATAAATTTACTTAACCGTTCATAGATTTGTGCTTCTGTGCCGGAAATCAAGGCTTTGGCTTCTTCAACATCGGACGCTTTAGCTGTAATACGAACAATAATTTCACCGCGGCGAGCATAAATGGCAATGGTAGGATTACTTTGTGAAGTGATAATATCATCAAGCTGCGCTGCAACAGATGATTCTCCAATGCCACGCATTTTTAAAATACGCGAATAGATTATACCTTGTTGAGCATAACGCTGCATAAGTAACGGTAAAAAGCGCTGTTCACATACGTAATTTAATTCTGACGGAGGTCCAGGCAGCAAAACAATTAGCTTGCCATTATGTTCTAATACCAAACCCGGCGCAGTTCCAACTTCGTTGATTAAAATTTCTGCACCTAAAGGAACCATTGCCTGTTTATCATTATTAGATGACATACAAAGACCTTTTTTAACAAAAAAACTATTAATCCTATCCCATGTATCTAAATCCAGATACATTTCCAGTCCCAGCATATCAGCAATAACTTCTTTAGTGATATCGCCTCTTGTAGGGCCAAGACCACCTGTAGTAATAACGATATCCGCTCTTTCTAAAGCAATTTCTAAAACGCTTCTCAGCCTGGTCTCATTATCGCCAACAGTCGTCTGATAAAGCACATCATAGCCTAGTTTATTTAATTGTCGTGATAAGTACTGAAAATTAGTATTAAGTATTTCTCCCAACAGCAGCTCAGTACCTGTATTTACAACTTCAACGATCATTTGTTTTGCCCCCTTGCTGGCAAATTAAATTCTCTCTCCTACCATTTCGTAGGTGAAACCCTGTAAAATTTTTACTTTAATAAACTCACCTGCTTGAACATTTCCTGCGTTTTCGACAAAAATACTGCCATCAATATTAGGAGCTTCTTTATATGAACGACCAAAAACAAGATCAGGGTTTTCCTCATCGCAACCTTCAACAAGTACTTCTAAAATCATATCTTCCATATTATGATGCATATCTTCTGATATTTGTGCCTGCAAAGACATTAATTCATGAAAACGTTCTTCCTTGATTTGCGTATCTATCTGTTCTGGCAAATCAGCTGCTACAGTTCCCTCTTCTTGGGAATAAGAGAACACACCGGCATTGTCGAAACGCTGTGCTTCAACAAAAGCTTTTAATTCTTGGAAATCAGCTTCTGTTTCTCCAGGAAAACCGACAATAAACGTAGTTCTGATAGTAATACCTGGTATACGCTGCCGTAATTTGTTTAGCAATGCCTCAACTTCTGATTTAGTATCATAGCGATTCATGCTGCTTAGCAATCTATCGCTGGCATGCTGAAGCGGAAGATCCACATATTTGCAAACCTTATCCAAGCTGGCAAAAGCTTCAATCAAATCGTCAGTAAAATTATTTGGATAACAATACATGACCCGGATCCATTTAAGGCCTTCCAGTTTATTAAGTTCAGACAAGAGCTCCGGCAGGCGCAGTTTACCGTAAAGATCTTCACCGTATCTAGTTGTATCCTGTGCAACAACTATCAGCTCTTTAACACCCTTATCAACTAATGCTTTGGCTTCGCCAAGCACTTGTTCAAACGGTTTGCTGACATAAGGTCCACGTAATTTGGGGATGATACAGTAAGAGCAGCAATTATCACAGCCTTCGGCAATTTTTAAATATGCCATATAATCAGGAGTTGTTAAAATACGCGGTGCCGGGATTGGCGGCGCCAGTTCTGCTTTTTTCAGAGACTCCAGCATAATGAACCGCTCTCCCTGAGTGACCCTTTGGATAACATAAGCAATATCTTCATAGCATTCAGTACCTATAACGGCATCTGCTTCAGGAATATTTTCTAAAAGTTCTTCTGCATAACGCTGCCCTAAGCAGCCGGTAATAATCAAATATTTACAGGTCCATGTTGTTTTATACTCCCCCATTTGTAAAATAGTATTAATAGATTCTTCTTTGGCAGATTCTATAAAACCACAGGTATTTATAATAATCAAATCTGCTTCTGCAGGATCGTTAGTAATTGTTATCTGCTGTTCATGAATCAATCCCAACATTGTTTCAGAATCAACGAGATTCTTAGGACAGCCGAGACTTACTAAGCCTATTTTCACGTTTGTTCCTCCATCTATTTTACTGCAAATCTAGCCGACTGCAGCCATTTATTTGTTAAAATCTCCTGTTGTACCAGAGTATTATAAGCAGTATTAAGCCATAATTTTTCAGGCTGCTCAATATGATTGCCATTTAAACCATTGGATAGTAAAAACATATAACCTGTATTTTGCTCCAACGCAACTTTCTGCGGTGCCGATGACATTAAAAGCCAGTCTCTGAACATTTGTGCATCCTCATATTTTTTAGAAGCAGCATCAACGGCTACCCCATATAAGCTTACAGGAGTCCCTTCACTGGGAAAGACGATATATGCAGGAAAATCATTTTCCAAATATTTGAATACGTAGCTGCGCCGAGTAATAGCCAAGTCTGCATCACCAACAGTGGTCAGGCGAATTGGTGTGAAAGGAAAGCGGGAATATTGAGGAATTTGTCTGTTAAGACCTCTGAAATATGCCAGGCTTTTTTCCTCGCCTCGAACACTTGCAAAAGCAGCTAAAAAGTTACGCGTATTTGCCGAATCGGAAAGATTTTCCATAGCCACACGCACATTTTGAAGCTTAATGATATCCTGCCAACTCAAAATATTTTCCTGACCGTATTTTCTGGCATAACTTTGATTAACCAAAAAAACTACAGGGTCATAAAAGACACCGAACCATTGACTTTGTTCATCTTTAAAAACAGACGGTAATAAATCTCCAGCCTCACTTAAAATGGCATATAAACGCTGCTGTTTACTTAAAAGCTGCAGCTCATTATGCTCTAATAGATACAAATCAGGTAATTTTCCCTGTTCTCTTTCTTCCGGCAGTAATAGTTTTATCACAGCATTCCGATCAGGGTCATTATTATACTCGCTGATTAAAGCCTGTAGAAAACTGTTATCTAAATTAGAATATAATAATAATTCAGTTTTTCCATGCACCGCTATACTTGTTTCATTTTTGTCAGAATCAAAAATAAACCAGGCTATACATGCAAACATCAGAGCAATGATTAACAGTATTTTTTTTTGAGGCATCTTTAACCTCCTGTTTTACCGCCGTTTGTTAATTTTAAGGTTAAATGCAATTTTGCTGTGTCGTGCTTTTGGATTATGGGAAGAAGATATTTTCAGTAAACATTTCGCATCATCACCAATAAGGTCACCACGATTAGTCTGCTGTAAAGCTTCTTTAACCAACTGACGGTTTTTAGGATTTTTATATTGCATCAGAGCACGCTGCATCGCTTTATCATGAGGATTACGGGCAACAAAAACCTTTTTGCCAGTTTCAGGATTGATACCGGAATAATACATTGCTGTCGATGCGCTTCCTGGAGTTGGAATAAAATCCTGCACCTGTTCAGGCTGATGTCCGATATCCCTCAAAAATTCACTTAACTCAACTGCATCACGCAGAGTGCAGCCGGGATGACTGGAGATAAAGTAAGGTACTAAAAACTGTTTGAGGCCTATTTCTTGATTTTTCTTATTAAAAGCACGCATAAACTTTAGATAAACAGATTTACCAGGCTTGCCCATATTAGATAAGGCATGTTCTGCTACATGCTCTGGAGCAACTTTTAATTGCCCGCTGACATGGTAACGACATAATTCATCTAAGAAACGATCATTTTTGTCTGCTAACAAATAATCGTAACGGATACCGGAACGAACGAATACTTTCTTTATTCCAGAAAGCGCACGAACTTTTTGCAGCAGTGCTATATAATCGCTGTGGTCAGCATCAAGATTAGGACAGGGTTTGGGAAACAGACACTGCCTGTCGCGACAAACTCCTACTTTTAATTGCTTGGCACAGGAAGGATGTCTGAAATTGGCAGTCGGACCGCCAACATCATGTATATACCCCTTAAAATTTGGCAATTCAGTGATTTTTTTTGCTTCCCGAACGATAGATTCATGGCTGCGTGTCTGAATGATTCTTCCCTGATGGGAATGAATAGCACAGAAAGAGCAACTCCCAAAGCAACCACGGCAGCTGATAACACTAAACTGTACCTCCTCTATTGCAGGCACTCCTCCGTATTTTTCATAAGCAGGATGATAAGTACGCATATAATCCAAATCATAAATAGCATCCATTTCTTCCTGTAACAAAGGAAATGGCACTTGATTTTGAACAACGAATTTTTTGCCGTTCTTTTGGACAACAATCTTCCCGGAAAATGGATCAAGTTCTTTACTTTGTAGGTTATAAGCTTTAGCAAACGCTTCCCTATCTTTTAATATATCTTCTAATGAAGGTAATTCAATAAATTCATCTAACGCTTGCAAATCATCTGCTAAATAAGCTGTACCCCGCACATAATGGATATCTTCGATAGTAGCTCCGCCAGCTAAATAGTCAGCAATTTCAACGATCTGCTTTTCACCCATACCATATATCAAAAGGTCGGCATTGCTTTCGACTAAGATGGAAGGCAAAATTTTATTTTCCCAATAATCAAAATGCGCAAATCTGCGCAAACTGGCTTCAATGCCTCCGATAATAACCGGCATTTCCGGCCATAAGCGTTTTATTTGCTGCGCGTAAACTACAGTAGCATGATCAGGGCGCTTCCCCATCTCGCCACCAGGTGTATATGCATCTTTTTTTCTTGGTTTTTTAGCCGCAGTATAGTGGCAAAGCATCGAATCAAGATTTCCACCTGAAATAAGCACTGCCAGACGAGGCTTGCCCAGCACCTCAAAATTTTTCAGCTTGCGCCAATCTGGCTGACACAACAGTGCGACTTTATAACCCTGCGCTTCTAATACACGACAAATAACAGCCGGTCCAAAAGAAGGATGATCAACATAGGCATCGCCGCTGATAAACAAAAAATCTATTTGTTCCCAACCACGGGCATTGATATCTTCCTGGGAAATCGGCAAAAATTCTTTCATTAGGATTTATGGCCTCCGATATTATTTCTTATATTCTTTAATGACAACTCCATCAACTTTTTCAGCTGGAGCAGGCTTTCCGTTAACAGCAATCTGCATTGCCTTGATGTTGCCATATTTTACAATAATTTTTTTATCAGCAGAGAAGTTTTTTTCCTGATTGCTTACTAAAGTTCCTTCAAAAACTTTTTCTCCATCTACAGTAACTTCTACCCAGCATCTGTCATTACAAAACATATAAAGATTTAGATTGTTTTTATCAGGAACAGCTTGCTGCTTCTGCTGTACTTGCTTATTGTCAGCAGGCGTTTTCTGTGCTTTAGCAGCAGCCGCTTGTTCAGCGCGTTCTTTGGCTTTTTTTGCATCTGCTTCTATTTTTGCTTTTTCCTGCTCAGGTATTTCATTGCTTTTGGCAGTATCATCACTTAAAGCTGATTGTTTTGGTGTCACAATATTTTCCGGCTGATCACTGCTGCTGAATAAGAAAATATAACCGGCAGCAGCAATTATAACTAACAACACAAATGACAGCAGATAAGTAAAAATATTCGAAGAATTTTTTTGCGGTTTTAGATGAGGAGCAACACTTATTTTAGAAGTTGTACGGATTTCAGCAGGTTTTATTTCTTCTGGATCAACACCTGCACAAGCAGCTTTGTAAAGCGTAACTAATTCTGGACCGTTGAGCCCCAGATAATTACCATAGGTGCGTATTATTCCTTTAGTAAAAACATCACCTGGAATTTTAGCGTAGTCACCTGTTTCAATAGCCGCTAGATAGATTTTTCGGATACTGGTAGCTTCTTCTACCTGCTCTAAAGAAAGTCCTTTATCAAGTCTGGTATTTTTTAGAATTTCTCCTATATTATCCATAAGCTTACCCTCCTCTATCATACTTTATTGCGCTGTAAAAAAACGTTCTTCTATTTCATGACGCGACATAATTAATTCGCGGGGTTTGCTGCCAACAGACTGACCTACGATACCAAGTTCTTCCATACAATCAACTAAGCGTGCAGCACGCGTATAACCAATTCTAAATTTACGCTGCAGCATTGAAGAAGATGCCTGACCAGTATCCATGACTAAACGGACTGCATCTTCAAAAAGTTCGTCACTCATCAGATCGTTGCCATTTTCAGATGCTGCGTTAGAACCTTTAGTATCACTTTCTAACACCTGCTGAGTAACTTCTTCTGAATATTCGACTGGTATGGATTGCTTCTTGATAAAATCAACAATCTTATTTAATTCTCCATCACTCACAAAAGCACCTTGTACACGTACAGGTTTATTTGTACCGATAGGATAAAAAAGCATATCGCCTTTGCCCAATAGCTTTTCAGCACCGCCCATATCCAAAATAGTACGGGAATCGGTCTGTGAAGAAACAGCAAAAGCAATACGTGAAGGAATGTTTGCTTTTACAATTCCTGTGATAACATCAACAGACGGACGCTGAGTTGCCAAAATAAGATGGATACCAGCTGCGCGGGCTTTTTGAGCCAAACGCAGAATAGCATCTTCTACATCTACTTTAGCCACCATCATCAAATCTGCTAATTCGTCAATAATAATTACGATAAAGGGCATTTTTTCCGCGGCCTGTGCATTATAGCTATTGATTTCCCGCACATGATTATCAGCAAAAGCCTTGTAACGGCGTTCCATCTCGGCAACAGCCCAATGTAAAGCTGAAGCAGCTTTTTTGGAATCAGTAACAACAGGAGTCAGTAAATGCGGAATACCATTATAATTAGAAAGTTCAACAACCTTAGGGTCAACTAAAATCATTTTGACTTCTTCAGGACGGGCTTTGTATAAAATACCGGCAATGATCGTGTTGATACATACAGATTTACCGGAACCGGTAGAACCGGCAACAAGCATATGAGGCATTTTAGAAAGGTCTACCGTAATAATATTACCACTGATATCCTTGCCAAGGCCTACACAAAGTTTTGACTCTGTTTTACGAAATAAATCGCAGTCGACTACCTCCCTGAAAAATACCGGATCATTTTTTCGGTTCGGGACTTCAATACCGATGGCAGCTTTGCCTGGTATCGGCGCCTCAATGCGAACACCTGAGGCGGCAAGTTTGAGCGCTATATCGTCTGCTAAGTTTACTACTGAACTTACTTTAACGCCAGGAGCAGGTTCCAGTTCAAATCTGGTGACGGAAGGACCGCGGGTAACAGCGACGACGCTGGCGCGAACGCGGAAATCTTCAAGTGTCTGTTCTAAAATAGCACATTGTTCTCTGATATCCTCTTCGGTATGCTTATCTTTGGAAACATACGGAGGATTAAGTAACTCCAAAGGTGGAAACAAGTATGTACTTGCTTCTGCTGCCGGCAGAGTTTCTGTTTTTACTTTTTCACTGACAGCCTTTTTAGGAGCCGGGCTGGCAGCAGAAATATTTTTATCAGCAGTATCAATGATCTTTATATCGCCAGGATTCTGATTTTTGTAAGGATTAAGAAAATCATGCTCTGGCATTTGTACTGCTGTTTCCTTTGGTTTATTAAAATCTATAATCGGCCTTGTAATAATATGAGGCTCATTTTTCTCAGCAACAGGAAATTCTTCGATAAATGGCTGTTCATCATCAAAAAACGCTTCTTCATCTTCAGCTTTACTTTCATTTTTGCCAACAGCTTTTCGAATGATCTGTTTAAACTGGCTTTCTTTTTTGATTCCTGAAGTAAAGCCTGCAAAATCATCACTGTTGTAAGGATTAACAGTGTTCAAAACTTCCATATTCTTAAAATCAGAAGTTTCAGCAGTAGTTTCATTATATGAATTTTGATAAGTTACAATATTTTTAGCTTTTCTACCAGCTGTTTCTGCCGAAGCCTTTAAAGACAATTTCCCCGTTAATAAAACGCTGCAGATGATACCTGCAATCAAAATTATCAATGCTCCAGCTGTTCCTGACAGACGTCTTAATGCTAAAAGAAAAGCTCCGCCCAATAGACCGCCACCTTCTTTAAGCTGTTCAGGAACCAGCTCTTCCCCTACAGGTACAAAAACATGATGAGCTGTGCCTAAAAGGCACAGCATCAATAATGTTAGGGCTAATCCTTTTTTTGAAAAACCAATTCCCTTGTGGGAAAAAGAAAATCTAATACCAAGAACTATGCATGCGAGCGGGAACAAAAATGCCCCTTTACCTAAAGTATAGTTCATAACTTTATCTATAAAAGCACCTATTGTTCCTGTAGGAAGCCCAAAATAAGCTGCTGCTGCAAAACATCCTAACGCAAGCAAAAGAACGCCGCTTATTTCCAAACGACTGTTATTCTGTTGTTCCGTACGTTCTGCTTTGGTTCTTCTCAAATTAGGCACCTCATTTACAACATTATATCTCCATTATAATAGGCAAAATCATCGGTCTTCTGCGTGTTTTTTCGTATAAAAATCTGCCAAGTGAATCGCGGACAGCAGATTTTATAACAGACCATTCAGAAACATTGCTCTGTTCGCATTTATCAAGAGCCTGCTGAACTTTCTCTTTAGCAGTTTCCATCAAGCCCTCTGCTTCACGCACATAAACAAAGCCGCGAGAAACTATATCCGGACCGGAAACTACAGTGCAGGTATCCTTATCGATAGTAACGACAACTATCATGATACCATCCTGGGACAGCTGTCTGCGGTCACGCAGAACGATATTCCCAACATCACCTACGCCGAGTCCGTCTACAAGTACTTTTCCGGAAGGAACGCGACCATTGATACCAATACTATTGCGTGTCAATTCAATGATCGAACCGTTTTCGCCTACGACGATATTCTCGCGCGGCATACCCAGACTGCCTGCAAGCTGTGCATGCTTGATCAAATGCCTGTATTCGCCATGCACAGGAATGAAAAATTTAGGACGCACCAGATTGTGCATCATTTTGATTTCTTCCTGACTGGCATGACCTGAAACGTGTACACCATTGCTTTTTTCATAAATAACATCGGCACCAAGTTTATACAAGTGGTCTATTGTTCTGGAAACCAGCTTTTCATTGCCTGGAATAGGTGTTGCGGAAATAATAACAGTGTCTCCGGGAACAATATCAACTTTTTTATGATCGGACATAGCCATTCTTGTTAAAGCAGACATAGGCTCTCCCTGGCTGCCGGTAGTAATGATAACTATCTTATCAGGAGTATAGTTGTTGCTCTCATCAATGTCGATCAGTACGCCTTCAGGTATTTTTAAATACCCTAATTCCATGGAAATATTTACTACATTTACCATGCTGCGCCCGATAACTGCTACTTTACGTTTATAACGAACAGCGCTGTCAACTACCTGCTGGATGCGATGTACGTTTGACGAGAAGGTAGCGACAATAATACGGTTTTTGGCATAACGGAATTCATCATCAAAAGTCTGCCCGACTATTTTTTCACTTTGTGTATAACCGGGGCGTTCGGCATTGGTACTGTCAGCCATTAAAGCCAGTACACCCTGATCACCGAACTCTGCGAATTTATTAAATTCAGTTACCTGTCCATCTACAGGAGTCTGGTCAAATTTGAAATCACCGGTATGAATGATAATACCAATAGGAGTATGGATCGCCAATGCAACTGCATCTGGAATACTATGGTTGACACGTATAAATTCCACTTTGAAATTTCCTGCGTGAATTTTATCTCCAGGTTTGATAATTTTGCATGCTTCAGAGCTGACCCCGTTTTCTTTCAATCTTCCCTGAAGAATACCTAAAGTCAAAGCAGTTCCGTAAACAGGAGCGCCGATCTGTTTCATAACATACGGCAAAGCACCTATATGATCTTCGTGCCCATGAGTCAGGAAGATAGCTTTAACCTTGTCTTTGTTCTCCACTAAATAAGTAATATCAGGAATAACAAGATCGATTCCCAGCATATCATCTTCAGGGAACATCAAGCCGGCATCAACGAGAATTATATCGTCGCCATAACGGAATACCGTCATGTTCTTACCGATCTCCCCCAATCCGCCCAAGGGAATAATATTTAATTTACTTTGTATTTTACTCAAAAAAAATACACCTCCAAAATTTTTTTAATTTATTTCCGTACAAGTATTTAGACCTCTAGTAATAAAATCTATTAACCGCACACCTACTCTACGGTATATTATACATTAAATAATGCAGAAAAACAAATGTTTAATCAATTATCAATAAATTTTTATTGTAAAGATTCAGTGAACTGAACATAAAAAAACAAGCATACCTTAAAAGGTATGCTTGTTTGAAGCTCTTACAGATCCTCACCATGGTTTTCGATAGGACCTTTATTTTTATTCATGCGCTGCCAGAAGAAAGCAACTGCAAGAATTGCTACGCCAATAGCATCAGTAACAGCGCCAGGAATAATCATATTTAAGCCGCCAACAAAGAACAGCAGTCTTTGCAAAAAGCTGAGCTTGGACTGACAGAACCCAATCATAGCGACAGATACGCCCCACATGCCGATAATCGCCGTTGCACAGGCAAAAGTGATCGTAAATGGAGTTGCATCAATCATAAGCAGTTCAGGTGCCAGAACAAAAATATACGGAACGATAAAAGCCGCTATTGCCAATTTTGCTGCTGCAAAACCTGTCTTCATTGGATCGGCACCGGAGATACCGGCACCAGCATAAGCAGCCAAAGCAACCGGAGGAGTTACGTCCGCAACGATACCAAAGTAGAAGGCAAACATATGCGCTGCCAAAACAGGAACATCCATCTGCACCAAAGCAGGAGCAGCAATCGTAGATGTAATAACATAGTTAGCAGTAGTCGGAACGCCCATACCAAGGATCAAAGACGTGATCATTGTAAAGAACATTGCCGGCAATAAGTGTCCACCTGCAAGATCCAGCAGTGCCGTAGCCAATTTAAGGCCAACGCCTGTTTTGGTTACAACACCGATAATGACTCCGGCTGTAGCACAGGCAATCAAAACACCGAGAACACCTTTAGAGCCTTCGATCAAGCCTTTGACTACATCACCAAAGCTGATACGTGTAGATTTTCTGAGGCAGGAACAGATCAGAGTAAGACCAATCGCCCACAAAGCAGCACGCATCGGCGTATAACCGGATACCAACAAGTAAACGATGATCGCCAGCGGTAAAATCAAATGGCCTTTTTCCATAAACAGTTTACCAAACTTAGGTAATTGATCACGCGGCGTCCCTTTAAGCCCAAACTTTTTAGCTTCATAATGTACGCCTATCCAAACACCAATGTAATATAACAGCGCCGGAATGACGGCAGCTTTAACAACTTCGATATAAGGGACTCCGACAAATTCAGCCATCAAGAATGCAGCAGCACCCATAACAGGAGGCATCAGCTGTCCGCCAGTAGAAGCAGCAGCTTCTACCGCGCCTGCAAAAGCAGGACGATAACCTAATTTCTTCATCATCGGAATCGTAAAGGCGCCTGTACCGGCTACGTTAGCAACAGAGCTGCCTGATACTGTGCCCATCAACCCAGATGATAATACGGCAACCTTGGCAGGTCCGCCTGCGGCCCAGCCGGCAACAGCGTTAGCCAGGTCGATAAACAACTTGCCCAAACCCGTAGCTTCCAAATAGGAACCAAATAAGATAAAGAGATAAATAAATGTTGAAGATACGCCAAGTGGAGTACCAAAAATACCTTCTGTGGTAAAGAAAAGATGATCGAACATCTCCTGCACACCAACTCCGCGATGTGCCAGAATCCCCGGCATATACGGGCCGGCAAAAGCATAAAACATAAAAAACAGTGCAACTGTAAGCATTGGCCAGCCGACAACACGGCGAGCTGCTTCAAACAGAAGCAATGTACCGATAAAAGCAATACTGAAATCAAATTCAGTATTCATACCGGCTCTTAAAACAAGTTCATCGTAAAAAATTACGATATAAAGTGCACTGGCAACACTTAGAACAGCGAAAATAACATCAAGCGGATGCATTACAGATCTGGACCAGTTTTTCCTGCCAGGATACAGCAGATAAATCAAAGAAAATCCAAATGCCAAATGGATTGCTCTCTGTAAGTGTGCATCAAGTACACCGAAAGTTGCGGTATACAATTGAAAAACGGCGAAGGCAATACAGATAAAAGAAATTAATTTGTCCCACATTCCCGTTAAATTACGTTTGTCAGACTCTTTGTCAAATTTTTGCAGGACTTCTTCTGCTGACATAGTTGTTTTATCTTGTTCACTCATTCTGCCCTCTCCTCCCCTTTTGCAAAATTTAATTTAACCAATATTGATAACGTTTTTCTGCCTTGATTTCAACCAAGGTTCCTTGTCCATATAGATCGCAAAGATCATAGACTTTATTTTTATGTATAATACGAGGCTTTGCTTGTACGGCAGTTCTTAATTTTACAGTCTTATAAGGCCGATCCATTTTTAAGATAAACTTACCGTCAGGAGTATTAGTCAAAATTCCTTCTGCAGGTGAATATGGCAGTCCTACTCCCAGTGATTGATACCGAGTATGTGTCATAACCATATCATCTGCACCGTCAACTCTAAAAAATTCTTCCACCGTTGTCAGCTGGACCGAATGGGTAAATGCAATATTCCATTCTTCTCCTCTTTTTGCAGTAAAACATTGTTTTGGCAATCCATCTTCGGGATTAATAGAAACTACTAATTGGTTGGCATACCAAAACAATATTCCCAAACCAACTAATACAGTAACTGATATCAGAATCATTTTTTTAGAAAAAGACCGATTACCGGAAGTTCCCGGCAACCGGTCTCTCAGGTTCATCATATAAAATATTTAACTCTTATTTTTCTTTCAAGTATTTTTCTGCGCCCGGATTAACAGGAACGGACATACCGTCCAATGCGGTTGCTTTAGAAACTGCATTAGCTACAGAATGAGCTGCTTTCAAACGATCGAGATTGCTGAAAATAGCTTTGGTGATAGCATAGCCGGTATCAGCATTCATTTTATCAGTTACTGCCAACATAGCACGAACTGCGATTGCCTGAACGTCGGCTTCTTGATTCGGGTAAGTTTTGGCTGCAATAGTAAGTTTGGTATAGAAAGGATATTTTGCAATCAAAGCGTCAGCTTTATCGCTGTCAACCGGCAGTAAAACTACATGGTTTTGAGTCGCGATATCCTGAATAGCTGCGGTCGGATGGCCTGCAGTTACGAATGCAACGTCAACATTGCCGTCTTTTAATGCATTGGAAGCTTCTGCGAAAGAGAGGTATTGGACTTTGATATCGTCATAAGTAATACCATAAGCTTCGAGGATCTGGCGGGCATTAGCTTCAGTACCGGAACCTGCGGCACCTACTGCAACGCGTTTGCCTTTAACATCGTTCAGAGATTTAACGCCAGTTTTATCCAACGTTACGATTTGTACGGTTTCAGGATACAAAGTCGCCAACCCTTGGATGCTGGGGACTTTTTTATCTTTAAACATTTCTGAGCCGTTAACAGCATAATAAGCGATGTCATTTTGTACAAAAGCAATATCGACTTTATCCTGCTGCAACAAGTTGATATTTGCTACAGACGCACCAGTGGATTGAGCTGAAGCATTAGCACCGGGAACATTTTTATTCAAAATGTCAGCGATAGCGCCTCCCAGCGGGAAATATGTACCAGCCGTACCGCCGGTAGCAATATTAATGAATTTTTGCGCAGCCGGTTTTTTCTCGTCCTTTTTGTCAGAACCACCGCCGCAGCCGGCTGCCATAGTAGCAAAGACCATGATCGCCATCAGAAAAGCTAAAAGTTTTTTCATAGGATCCCCTCCTCATTTTTGAGTGTACACAGTTGTATCATGAAAAATAAAAGCTCATTTTTCAAATGACTATGCCACTTTACTTACTTAGTTTAATTCGATAAATTTCTATAAAATCCTGCAAGTTAGAAGAAGCTCTATATTGTATACAATATACTTTATCTGTTTTTCTTAAATTTTTGCCGCTTTGCTAAAATTAAAAGAATATGGTATCATATATATCGTTATCAAATATTTAGAGGGCAATAAATTCCCTTGCCAATAAGAGAAAAGGATGTGTGTTTTATGAGTTCCGGAGCTTATACTCTCAAACTTTCACGTACGCTTTACAACGATACTTTCCGTGCCCAGCTGCTTGACGAAAATCAGCAGGTCATCGGCCATCTTCGTATCGTTCCAGGTGTCCCGCTTGACCGCAGCCTGGTCCCGGAAGACGCGCCCAGCGTTCCGGCTTATCTTTTGGTCATTGTCGATGACGCCGATATCAACAAGGATAATCTGATCGATTTTGAAGAACGTGCCAGTTATGCTTTACTAAAACGTTTTTCAACAGAAGCAATCAGTTTCCAGCATTGCCAATTCTATTATCCTTCACCTGCTTTCATTTTTGAACAGGCAGATGCACTTACTAATCCTGTTATGTGAAAAAATCCCTTCAACATTTTTGTTGAAGGGATTTTTTTATACATTTTTGTTATTTTATTATCTTCAGATAAATTTGTCACTGCCTTCGGCGCTTTCCCCGTTTTTAAAGCTGCGGTATTTGTCATAAATTATCCGCAAAGCCGTTGCAACGGCTTTTTTAGCACTGCCCTGATATTGACGTTCTAAAATATTCTGCAGCTCTTCGTGCCCATTGGAAAGATTGTAACCAATAAGGCACTGCGCAATATATTGCCGTGCCAGTTCAGTCGCCAGTGTGCAGTCTGCCTTTACGATAAGTCCGCTCTTCATATCTACAACCACAATCACGCCTATTACCTTATACATTTCCGCAGCTGTAATTCCTACCGGTAATTTTGCATACCCCGAAAAAAGTACTCTTTCATTACTTTGTTCGTTTAACATAAAAATCCTCCTGTTTTTTTACCGACAAGCTGCGGACGGAAACATTGATTGTTTTGACCTGCATTGCCGTCATATATTCTACTTTTTCTTTTATTTTGTGTTGGAACAATTTTGTTACTTCAAAAATCTTAACGCCGTAATACAATACGACATCGACATAAATGCTGATGCCTTTCGTTTCGGCACGCCTGCGCACTTTGATGCCTGTTACTTTATCAATGCCCATCATTTTTTCGGCGATGAGATTGATAATGTCATAAATAGCGTAATCGGAAATCAACAGCTTGCCATAGTAGCTGAACGCCGGTCTGACGATCGAACGGTCTTCCCCGCTTTTCTTCCTTTGCTTGGAAAATAAATTATATGGTAAATCAGCAAAATAACCTGTAAAATGCGGCTTCAACTCGACAGTCGGTACCGGAACAATATGCTTGCCGTCGCGCAGCCGGGCCTGTTTCGCCTTTTTGATCTCCTGCTTGGACGCGATTTGCTGAATATAAACGGTCTTTTCAGGCTCAGGTAACTCCAAACGCTTAACTATTTTCTCTATCATATTGTCGGAAGTTGCCAAAATCAGAAGCCGCCGGACGTCATTACCTGCCAAAGCCTGACGCACTGCTTCTGCATGATCTTCTTCAGTAAAAATAGCGCGCTTGACCGCCTGTATTCTATTCGTTTCATTTTTAGCAGAAGTTCCGGCTAATATTTTGGTTCCTTTGATAAGTAATCCGTCATCAATAATAGCATCACAATTATTTTTATGGGCAATACCTATTGCTCGATGACTTTTACCAGTACCGCTGGGACCTACAAAAGCTACTACTTTCATAAAGGCCTCCGCAAATCCGACTTAAATTTATTGTTTATATTCTATCACATTTTTGACATTTGTATATAAAACTTCAAAAATTCCTAATTGCTCAGGAAAACGCCCGCTCACTCCGTGAAAATCTGAACCGCCAGAAACCAGCAAAGCAAAATTCTGCGCCAGCTCCAGCCAGTATTTCTGCTCATTTATATCTGCGGAAGGATGATAGACTTCGATACCGTCAAATTTTACATTCTTCATCAAACAGTTCACCAGCGGCTTATCCTCCAACTCACTTGGATGCGCGAGCACCGCCAGGCCTCCTGCCTGGTGCAGCAGCTCTACGGCCTCCTCCGGCGATAATTTAGGCTGCGGTTCATAACCGGGCCTGCCTCTCTTTAAAAGCACGTCAAAGGCTTCCTGCACCGTAGCAAAATACCCTTTGGCAACTAAAGCTTTAGCCACATGGGGACGTCCGACTGCTCTGTTGTCAGGATCACATTCGGCCACCTCGACATAATAGCCCAGAGCAGCTATTTTCTTAAGAATCTTCTGCAGCCTGAGTTCGCGCGCATGGCGCATTTCATGCATTTTCGTCAGCAAACGCTCATTACTGATATCAATATGATATCCTAAAATATGTACGCTGGCTTCACCGGCCTGAGTACCAAGCTCTACGCCTCTGATGATGCGGGGAGCGTTTTTTATATTTACAGCAGCGGCTTCTGCCTGAACAATGCCATTTACAGAATCATGATCAGTCAAAGCCAGTACGCCTATTTTAGCAGCAGCTGCCGCTTCTACCAGCTTTGCCGGAGTATAAGTTCCATCTGAACTTGTGCTATGAGTATGCAGATCTACTAACATTTTACATTTCCTGCGCCAGCTTAATCAAAGTGCTGACGCCAAATCCGGTACCACCCTTAACTTTAAAACCCGCAGTTTTAGCAGCGGTAGAAGTACCGCCGATATCAATATGGGCCCAGGGTATCCCTGCTTCGACAAATTCACCGATAAACAATCCGCCGCTGATACAGCTGGCTTCACGTCCGGCACTGTTGAGCAGGTCGGCAACATCACTTTTCAACGCTTCCTTGCATTCCGGCAGCGCAGGCAACTGCCAGTAGCTTTCGCCTGCTTTTTTACCAGCTTCGATAAGCTGTCTGATCAAAACATCATCGTTGCCGACAACACCAGCTGTTTCTGTCCCCAAAGCAACAATAACGCCGCCAGTCAGCGTTGCTATATCAACTACCTTGGCTACGCCCTGCTTGCAGGCGTACCAGACCGCATCCGCCAAGACCATACGTCCTTCGGCATCTGTTGAAATAACCTCGATCGTTTTACCGTTAGCTGCTTTTACAACATCTCCTGGACGCTGAGCGCTGCCGGAAGGCATATTTTCAGCACAGGCAATGATCCCCATCACATTGCAGGGTATTTTCAGTGCGGCAATAGCCCTTAACGCGCCTAAAACTGCACCAGCACCAGCCATATCGTCTTTCATCTCACCCATATTGTCACTGGGCTTGATCGAAATACCTCCGCTGTCAAAAGTAATACCCTTACCGACATAAGCAGTATAAGGCGCAGCACCTGCTCCATTATATTTGATTGTAACCAGACACGGAGGATGGATAGAGCCCTGCCCTACAGCCAGTAAAGCATGCATGCCCATCGCTTCCATCATCGTTACGTCTAAAATTTCAAATTCCATATCATATTCCAGAGCCAATGCTTCTGCTTCTTCAGCCATAACGCTTGGAGTCATTAAATTGCCGGGCCGGTTGACCAGATCGCGTGTATAACAAACCGCATCTGCCACAACCTCAGCTTCTGCAAGCACCCGTTCAGCATCAGGAATACCGGAAATAATAGAAAAATCAAGTTCCGGTTTAGCTTCAGGTTTACCCTTACATTCCGTAAATTGATACCCTCCCAAAACCAGCCCCTCTGCCAAAGCAGCTAAGTAATGGGCCCTTGCCGGATTAGAAAGAATCGGTGCCACAACAGCAGTCTGCTTTATTTTGGCAGCAATTAGAGCCCTGGCAGCACTGCCTGCAGCTTTACGTAGATTGTTCGGCTTGCATTCATCACCTTTGCCAAAGCCGGCAACAATAACTCTCTGCAACCTTCCATCCTGCGCTATAACAAGATCAGTCAAGCTTCCTGCTGCTGTCAAATCTTCATTTTTTTCAGCCAGCCCATTGACAGCCTGCACTATATTAGCTGGAATATTCATTTTTGTTAAGTACGGCAGACATTCCCTGCACAAAAACAAGGTAACAGACTCCGCATTAACTATACTTTCTTCTTCAAAACCATCTATCACTGATTTTACTAACTCTTTTGCTGTTTCCTGATCTAAATCCATAATACTGCTCCTTTATACTTTTTTATTTTTATCTGAAAGTTACACAGGTAGTCAACTCATCCAAATAGGTGTTGCCATTTGATTTCTGCAGATTCAAATCACTGACAACGACCTTCATTACACTATGACGCGTACCGCCCGTATAATGGCTGCCCAGAGAATGAATAGCATAGGGAATCTCGTTGGAGGAACCGAGATACAACATCACGTGTCCGTCCATATGCAGTGTAGAACCAGGAGTTAAACCTTTTATGACATTAGCACGCTGAGCACTGCTCATATTGCCCATTTTTTTATGAATACCAGCGCTTGTTTCCTGCTCGTCAGCATTGCGCGGCAGAAAAATACCTACTGTACGGTAAGCATTACTGATAAAACTGGAACAATCGACGCTTTGCTGCAGTCCGCCCCAACCGTATACAGAATCGTAAAATTTAAAAGCGCTGCGGATAATATTATTAGTCGTATAAGGCAGATAACCTTCGTGCAGCGAAGCATTTGCAGCCAAAACTACCTTCTCTTCCTGCAGCTTGCCCTCTTTAGTCCTGACAGGAACCTTCACCGTATAAGCAGATGCTTTTTTATCAGCCAGCTGCAAACGAGCGCCCTGCTGAAATAAAACCTGAGCTCCGTCCGCCTTTAATGTGTAATCCTTAGCAACTACGGTCAGAAAATTCTTAGGCTCCGCATAACGCAACCAGGTACTGCGGTCAGTTTCGGCAACATCAAATTTAGACAGCCAGCCACGGTAATTATACGCTTGCACATAATAAAAATAACCGTTAGTACTGGTATGCAAAATAGCGACAGCCTCGCCCGGGTCCAAAGCGGTTTCCTGCAAAGCATCAAAATTACGGTCACTGGCATAAAAAAACAAACCTTCACCTGTCGGCAGATTACGCAGATTAGCACGCCTTACAGTAACGCCATAACGCACATTGACCTCAGCCGGTATTGCCGCCGCATTAGTTTGCGAACGCAGAATATTTTTATAATTATCACTGACGAGCTTACCTTCCCGGTACAGTTCATCACTCAAATCTGTATGCGTATTGACATAAGCTGCTACCGTTTTACCGCTCAGGGTTTTAGGATAAGCGGCCATATCATAAACTGTCGGCGATGCGGCAATGATCTTTTTATTGAAAGCCTCTACGCCCGCCGCATTTAGCACTACTTTATCACCGTCGGCATTATGTTCCGTCCAGTAGGCCGGGCTAATAAATTTTTCATAAGCAGTAATACCTGCTGCCTCCACAGGTCCTTTAGGCATCAGCAATATCATCAGCGTCATACACAAAAATAAAATTTTTTTAATCACAAAAAACTACCTCCTAAACCAATCTTCACAAATATTATTGCCGACAAGACCGGTATATTTGCCGGCATTCTCCGCGGCCTCAGCCTGTTTGCTGAAGCTGACAGCTTTAAGCGTCTTATTTAATTCGATAATTATTAAATTCTGTACCGAGGATAAAAATCCTGCCCCAAACACAGAAAAACTACCGTAGTTTTATAATAAAACTACGGTAGCAGCAAGCATTAAAAAGCTTCGTAAATGCCGTCCTGACGTTTTTTCTCTGCAGTTTTGGAAATATACGAACCAAAAATAACAGGGTAACCTTTACGTTCTACGATCGTCTTGATGTAGTCTCTATGTGGACAAGGCGGACGGTGATAATTGTCTGATACGACGCACGATGCTAAATGTACCACAACATCCCTGCGATCATCACCCCAGCGTTTAAGTTTACGGTTCAAATCTTCGATTTTTCCGGCTACACCAGCACCACAGCAGCCGCCGCAGGTAATCGTCATATATTTGGTATCGGCATCATAACCGGTAAATCTGCCGCTGCGCTCATAAAACGATTTCATGCAGGCATAACCAACGCATTTTTTCTGCACGATGTCACACTGAATTATCACTACTAATTTCGCCATTATTTTACAAGGCCGTATTCTTGGAGAACGGCGACCATTTTTGCTTTATTTGCCGGTTCCATCGGGGTCAGCGGCAGACGCGGCTGACCTGCATCAATGCCAGTAACGAGCGTTACCGCAGCTTTTACCGGGATAGGATTGGTTTCGATAAACATAGCGTTTGCCAACGGCACCATTCTGGCATTCAATTTTGCAGCTTCGCGTACGTGGCCGTCTTCATAAGCCTGCATAACGTCCTGCAAGATACCGCCGCCAATATTGCTGAGCACAGAAATAAGCCCGGTCGCGCCGACAGACATAAACGGAATAATCAGTCCGTCGTCACCGCTGTAGATCGTAAACTCTTCCGGCAGAACCGAATAAAGCTCGGCAACCTGAGCAACATTGCCTGCAGCTTCTTTGATCGCAACAATATTCTCAAAATCAGCAGCCAGACTTGCTACTATTGCCGGAGAGATATTGGAAGCTGTACGTCCCGGAACATTATAAACAATGATAGGCAATCCTGTACTTTGCGCTACAGCTGCAAAATGCTGGTAAAACCCTTCCTGTGTCGGCTTGTTGTAATACGGACCAACTATCAAAGCACCATCGACACCCATTGCCTCGGCCATTTTCGTCATTTTGACAGAATCAGCAGTGTTATTAGAACCTGTACCAGCAATAACAGGCACGCGTTTATTGATACGATTAACAACTACGCGGAACAATTCCAGTTTTTCCTCCGCACTCATAGTAGCAGCCTCGCCGGTAGAGCCTGCTACGACCAAGCCGTCAGAGCCATTATTGATAAGCCATTCAGCCAGATCAGCCGCCTTTTCATAATTGACGCTGCCATCAGCATTAAAAGGAGTGACCATAGCGGTCAAAAGTCTGCCAAAATAAGGATTTTTCATTACTTACACCTCGCTTATAATTTAAACGCTTTATGAAGCGCCTTCACAGCATCGATCAGATGTTCCTGTTTGATTATCGCGGAGATAGTCGTATCAGAATCCACAGTCTGCAGGATGCTTATTTTGCAGCCGGTAAGCGCTGCAACAAAATTAGCCATAACACCGGGTACGCCGCGCATCGCCGAACCGACAACCGAAACCTTGGCACAATCCTCGGTTAAAGTATATTCAAAATCTGTACCATTTAAAACTTTATTTGTATGTTCCACATCATCGGCAAAAACCGCAAACATAGCATTGCTCTCGGATAAATTCAAACAGCCGACGCTGATACCGGCATCAGCCAGATCCTCAAACAGCTTGCGGCCGCTGGCGATATCCTCAGGATTGAGCGCAACCCGGAACTGAGCCAGATCGGTCAGATGAGTTACACCGCTGGCCAGCCTGCGCTCATTGATAGAAGTATCCTCTTCCGTTTCTGCACAATCATTTGTAATGAGTGTGCCGGGAGCATCGCTGAACGTAGATTTTACAATCAGCGGTATATTTTTCTTCATTGCGATCTCTACTGCGCGCGGATGGATAACCTTTGCGCCCTGATGCGCCATTTGACAAACTTCGCCGTAGGAGATCTGCTTCAATATCGAAGCCTCTTTTACCAAACGCGGATCCGCTGTCATAATGCCTTCGACATCAGTATAAATCTCGACACATTCAGCATGCAAAGCGGCGCCTATTGCAGCAGCCGTAGTATCACTGCCGCCGCGGCCCAAAGTAGTAAACTTACCGTTATTTTCCGTCATGCCCTGAAACCCGCAGACAATAGGAATAACGCCTGATTCCAATAAATGATGCAAATTGCTGACATTGATATTTTTGATCCGTGCCGCACCAAACTGAGAATCCGTAATAATCCCGGCCTGACCGCCCGTAAGCGCCATAGCATTGATCCCGAATTTCTGCAGCGTCGCTGCCATAACGCAGGCTGCCATGATCTCGCCGCAGCACATCATCATATCCAGTTCGCGCACGTTGACTGAAAGATTCGTTTCCTTCAGTACCTTGATCAGGGTATCGGTAGCGTAAGGTTCTCCTTTGCGTCCCATCGCAGAAACAACTACAACCGGAGCAAAACCGCTGCGTACGGCTTTCTGCACCTTATCCTTAACAGCGATGCGCGCTTCCTGTGAAGCAACGGAAGTACCGCCGAACTTTTGCACTAAAATTTTCATGAACTGTGTCGCTCTCCTATCTTAGATCCAGCCGTTTTTGATCATCGTTTCGGCGATCTGTAAAGTATTCAGCGCAGCGCCTTTACGGATCTGATCGCCGACGACCCACATATTATAAGACTTCTCACAGGATTCGTCCCTGCGCAGACGTCCTACATAAACATCGTCTTTTTCGGAAGTATATAACGGCATCGGATATTCCTGCTTAGAAGGATCATCCTGAACAGTAACACCCGGAAATTTTGCCAGCGCTTCGCGCATAGCCCCCAGATCAACTTCTTTTTCCAGCTCGATATTTACAGACTCTGAATGACTGCGGTAAACAGGTACGCGGATCGTAGTAGCAGTGATCCGCATTTCATAATCCTCCATAATTTTTTTCGTTTCATTGACCATCTTCATTTCTTCCTTAGTATAAAGATTATCGCAGAAAACATCTATTTGAGGAATCAGATTAAAAGCAATAGGATAATGCTTCTCAGCGCTGGCGGAAGGAAGGATATTCGCAGTCATTTCCCTGCCCTCACTATGCTCCCGCACCTGAGCGTCAAGCTCGTCGATACCTTCTTTGCCGGCACCGGAAACAGCCTGATAAGTAGACACGATGACACGCTTTATTTTTGCCAGGTCATAAATAGGTTTTAAAGCCATAACCATAATAATAGTAGAACAGTTTGGGTTGGCGATAATACCTTTATGCTTCAAAATAGCCTGCGGATTGACCTCCGGCACTACCAACGGTACCTCAGGGTCCATACGAAAAGCACTGGAATTATCAATGACCACCGCGCCGGCTTTCACCGCATGCGGAGCGAAATCTTTAGAAATGGAACCGCCTGCAAACAAAGCGATATCTATACCTTTAAAGGAATCGAAAGTAGCTTCTTCAACAGTGTAGGTTTTACCCATAAAAGCTATTTCTTTACCGGCGCTGCGTTTAGAAGCCAGCAGGCGTAATTCGGAAAACGGAAAGTTTCTTTCCTCGATAAGTTTCAAAAACTCGGCTCCTACCGCTCCGGTAGCGCCTAAAATAGCCACATTATATTTTTTCATCTGCTTCCCCTCCATAAATTTTATTATAACAGCTTATCCAAGCCATAAGTCAAACCAACTTTATCCATCATCTTGCGGCAGCCAAGCATCACACCGGGCATATAACATTCACGGTTGACCGGTTCGTTGCTGATGCGGAGAGTTTCGCCCTGACTTCCGAAAATGACCTCCTGAGAAGCAACATATCCGGGTAAACGCACGCTGTGGATCTTCATACCTTTATAATCAGCGCCGCGGGCACCTGCCAGCAGCTCTTTTTCTTCCGGATGTCCCTGGTGCATTTCCTGACGCACCTCGGCGATTTGCTGGGCTGTAATAACCGCAGTCCCTGAAGGAGCGTCAAGCTTTTTATCATGGTGACGTTCAATGATCTCAACATTAGGAAAATATTTTGCTGCCTCGCATGCCAGCTTGATCATCAATATTGCCCCCAAAGCAAAATTAGGAGCGATCAGAATACCTGTATTATTAGCTTTAGCCAACTCATCCAGCTCTGCCAGATCAGCCTCGCTGAAGCCTGTTGTACCAACAACCGCACGAACTCCTGCCGACAGCACTGTGCGCAGTGATGCCATTACTACATCAGGACGGGTAAAATCAACAACTACATCAGGCTTTACTACCATCAGTTTGGCTTTAAGATCAGTAGCTACTGCCATCTGATTACCGTTTTTAACCGGAATCATTTTATCGGCGCCGAAAGCATCGACTGCGGCAACAAGCTCCATATCCTCCTGTTCAAGAACAGTTTTCACGACCTCGCTGCCCATACGTCCTAAAGCGCCATTAACTAAAACCTTAATCATTAATTTCACACTCCTTATAAAAATCAAAAACCGTTGAGAGCAATACTCAACGGTCAACAGCATTGTTACATACAAATATAATCTGCATAGTTGAGATAGCCCTCCGCCTGTAAGGCGACAGTCCGGCGGTTTTTTACCGACGGCCCAGCATAACCGCATGGCTGCCGTTATACTTCGGCGGTTACCCTTTCCTTCGTTTCAGCGATCCCTCTCCGCGAAGTACTCTTGCTTTCCGCTCCTCTATCTAATAATATTCTGTTGGATTTATTATATCTCTGCGCTATACACTTGTCAAACAAAAACGTTAAATTTCTTTAAAATATAACATTTTTTACTTTTTTTGTAACTAAAGGCGATTTAAGGCCTCTATCACTATTTAAAATCCGGGAAACAAATTTTTTCCCAAACTCCTCAAAGCTCCTCCAATCTCCTTCAATCTCCTCAATATTCCTCATTTGCTTTAATATTACCGCTAAGGTAGGATATAGATACAGGAACTTGCGCAAGTTTCGGAAAGGGTGTCCCAAATGTACAGCAAAATAAATGTAAAACAAAGTTTCTCGGACTTCATCTTATATATTTTCCCGTCCGTAGTTACAATGGTTCTGGTATCGTTCTATTCAGCGATCGACAGCTGGTTCCTGGCACAATACGTATCAACTAACGCCATGGCCGCTATCAATATCGTCCTGCCTTACTCAAACCTTATCTGGGGTCTGGCCGTCATGTTTACCTGCGGCTCCTGTGCCCTGGTCGGCATTAAGCTGGGCGAAGGCAAACGCAGTTTAGCCAATACCTACTTCACCTCAATGTTCTGGTTTCTGACGGGATTTACGGCAATTTTTGCAATCGTCGCTTACTTTAATATGGACCGTATTATTTATTCTCTGGGTTCTACAGCGCTGCTGTTTGAAGATTGTAAAACTTACCTTAAATATATGATTTTAGGTACGCCGATCCTGGCGGTCAAGCTGTTCCTCGAATATTATATCCGTCTGGACGGCAGACCTGCCTATTCTCTGGTAATGTCCTTAACAGGCTTTATCCTCAACATCGTCTTAGATTATTATACTATCGTTGTTTTAGGCTGGGGAGTTTTCGGCGCCTCGATTTCTACGATCACCTCGATCGCCATCTCCACGCTGATGGGTCTGGTTTATTTCAAACTCTACGAAACAAACCTGAAATTTACCAAATTCCACTGGAACAAATGGTACTTTATCAAGTCCAGCTTCAACGGCGCCGGCGAAATGCTCACCGAGCTTTCCTCGGGTATCGTAACGATTTTCTTTAATATCGCCATTATCAAATTTGCCGGCGAGGATGGCGTTGCGGCTATGGCCGTCAACATCAACATCTTCTACTTCCTCATCAGCATCTATCTTGGTATAGCAACAGGCGCACAGCCGGTTATCAGCTATGCCTACGGCGCGCAAAACAAAAAACGCCTGGGCGAGATCATCGATCACTGTAAAAAAGCCATTCTTTTTGGCTCCCTGGCGGTCTTCACATTAGCCCGTTTTTACGGCGCCAACATCATCTCCTGGTACATCGGCGATAACCAGCAGGTCATTGATTTAGCAGTACACGGTTTCAGGATGTTCTCCTACTGCTTTATCTTCCTGGGCTTCAATATCTTTATCGCCGGCTTCTATACCGCTATAGGTAACGGACTGATCGCAGGCATCATCTCGCTGCTGCGTTCGCTGATATTCGTACTGGCAGCCTTATTTACCCTGCCTTCACTGATAGGCATCAACGGCATCTGGCTCTCTGTACCTTTCGCAGAACTGGCAACAATGGCGATTTCGATAGTCTTTTATCTGATGTTCGTCAACAGCTACTTCAAAAAGCTGGTGTAATAAGCAATAAAACTCAATCGTCCGCAAAACTCTGCCCTCATCGGCAGAGTTTTTTTGTTTTTCTTCACTGCAACGAGATATAGTCAGAAAAACAACGACGATACAGAAATAATATCCATACCGCCATTGTTTTTCTGTATGCTGTTAAAGTTTTATATAGCCTTTTTATTTTGTAAATCTGCTAGAACGTGAATCTCAACCCGGCGTTAAACTGCCAGTCGGTACGAACCGTACTATTTAAAGTTTTCAGCGCATCAAAATACAAATTGCTGTTTTTGGCAATGCCCAAATTTGCGCCCAACCCGATTTCATACCAGCTCCCAGTCAGGTCGCCTGTCTGCATAGCCAAACTTTTAATGCCATAATATCCTGTTGAACCGCCGTTGCCGCCGAAGTCGTGCAGCAGTGATGCTTTGACATAGGCATTGCTCGGGCGCCCGCCAATGCTAAACTCTTTACCACCCAAGAAGCCTAAGCGTACAATAGCGCTGTTAACTCCATCCTGCCGGATGCTGACACCATTAGACGTTGTATAATCAACTCTACTAATATGGCCCAGGCTAAGTTCGGCCTGCGGTTCTACGAACCAGCCTGCGTTCAGGTCCTGTCTGTAGCCGTATTCGGCGCTGATACCGTAAGCCCATGTATCATAATCGGCTTTGGCGGCATTGCCGCTTAAATCGACCAGTTTAAAGTCATTAGTCAGCTTGCTGCCGCGGGCGATAACATCCAGATAATGTCCCTTGCTGCCCAGCCAGCTGCCATACAGGCCCACTCCTGTGCTGCTCAGATCACCGCTGCCTGCCGTATAGCCGGCGTTGCTGTCGATGCGGTTGACGGCGATACCTGTATAAAGCTTACCGCCTTTGTAGTCCTGCACTTTGTCTATACCGCCCTGAAAGCCTGTGTAATCCTGACTGAAACTACTGTCATAATTACTGTCAGCACTCAGCTCACCGCGATAGTAGCGGACCCAGACGCCGCCCCCTTAGAAAAACTTGTTTATATCCTCGCAGTTATTACTGCGGAGCTGGTATTGAGAGTTTTTATCCAAACTGCAAAAATGCCTTCAGCGGCCCTTACTCAGCTTCAGCAGCAGGCGGATATTACTGCCGATACGCGGCAGGCAGCTTTCATCGTACATACTTCACCTCAGTTTTCGAGAATATTAGTATTTTAGTTTAAAATATCGAAACCAAAGCATCGCTTTTTTGTTTTATATCAAAAACATTTGTTATAATAATAATTGTAATCATTATAACACGTTTGTACCCCCCCGTAAGACACTTACTTTGAGACTGTGTAAAACGTCTGCGAGTCTTGCCCGGCGCATTACGCCAGCGGCTTTAAAACTGTTGGCGTCTGCGCGTTTTTTTTATGCCTTAAAAAACCGCCAGCCGAAGCAAGCGGAAATAATTATTTTAAATTTTTTGCTGATATAGCATAATTCTCTACTCTTAATATATAAAGGGTATTTTAGAAAACAAAAAACACAGGCTTGCTAGCCTGTGTTTTTTTATGTTTTTAAAGATATTATACAGCGATCAAATCATTAGGACTTGGTACTGCCAAAACCGCCGCCGCGAACAGCTTTGTCAATATCGGCATCTCCGTCTGCTACAAGATATTTATAAAAGATGCCTTGGGCCACACGCTCATTTTTGGCAAGCGCTACAGGTTCAGTCCCCATATTAAGCAACGCCAGCATGATATGGCCCTCGTTATCTGCATTATTATAATAGTCGGCATCAATGATGCCCTGATTATTAACAAGAGAAATATGCTTTTTTACGGCGATGCTGGAACGGATATGCACGCCTAAATATTCGTCATCCTGCATATAGGCCTTGATACCAGTCGGTACCAGCTGCAATTTTCCTGGCAGCAGTTCTATATCTTCCGGCAGACAGATATCATAGCCTGCAGATTTCTGTGTTTTACGCTCCGGCATCGAAAACTCGACCGCAGCATATTTAGTGATTTTTTCAAAGCCTCTTACTTTCATAGTACACCTCGCTTATAAAAAATCCCGCCGAAGGAATCAGCGGGATCTTAAATTTCTTGCTTATTTTTCCAAACCGTTAGCCAAAACAGCTTTGCGGGAAAGGTTGATGCGACCTTTTTGGTCGATCTCGGTTACTTTTACAACGATTTCATCGCCAACAGAAACCACATCTTCAACCTTGCCTACACGTTCGGTAGAAAGTTGGGAAATATGGACCAGACCCTCTTTACCCGGCAGGATCTCGACAAAAGCGCCGAAATTCATAAGGCGGGTAACTTTACCGGTATAAACCTTGCCAACTTCAGCATCAGCAACGATACCGTGGATCATATCAATAGCTTTAGCAGCAGACTCGCTGTTTACTGCAGCGATGAAAACCTTACCGCTGTCGTCGATATCGATTTTAGCACCGGTTTCTTCAACGATCTTTTTGATCATTTTGCCGCCGGGGCCGATTACTTTGCTGATTTTTTCAGGATCTACGCTGATCGTAGTGATTTTCGGAGCATATTGAGACAGCTCTTTGCGCGGTTCGGAAATGCATTCCATCATGATACCCATGATATGATCGCGGCCGCGTTTAGCCTGTGCCAAAGCCTGGGTGAAGATATCTTTATTGATACCGTCGATTTTGATATCCATCTGGATTGCAGTGATACCTTTATCAGTACCGGCAACTTTAAAGTCCATATCGCCCAAGGCATCTTCCAGACCCTGGATATCGGTGAGGATAGTGAAATATTCGCCGTCCTTGACCAGACCCATGGCTACGCCTGCTACAGGTGCTTTGATAGGTACGCCTGCATCCATCAAAGACAGGGTGCTGGCGCAGACGCTGCCCATAGAGGAAGAACCGTTAGATTCCAGAGTTTCGGAAACCAGACGGATAGCATACGGGAATTCGTCTTCGGAAGGAATGACCGGCAGTAAAGCACGTTCTGCCAAAGCGCCGTGACCGATCTCACGACGTCCGGGACTGCGCATGGGTTTGGTTTCACCAACGCTGTACGGAGGGAAATTATAATGATGGATATAACGTTTAGTATCTTCTACTCCCAAACCGTCAAGGATCTGTGCTTCACGCAGCGGAGCGAGTGCCAGAACGTTGAGGATCTGAGTTTGGCCGCGGGTAAAGAGCGCACTGCCATGCGGACGTGCAAGCAGGCCTACTTCGCAGGTAACAGGACGTACTTCATCCAGCTGACGTCCGTCAGGACGGATCTTATCAACGGAAATAGTACGGCGAACGATCTTTTTCACCAGCTTTTGCGTGATGTAAGCTACGTCTTTTGCATTATCAGGATATTTTTCAATGAAAACTTCTGCGATTTCAGCTTTTACCTTAGCAACGTTTTCTTCACGCTCTAATTTATTAGCATCCATCAAAGCTTCTTTCAGTTTATCTGCGCCATAGGCTTCGATCTCGGCAGCGATTTCAGCAGGAGGTTCATAAACAGGAACTTCCATTTTAGGTTTACCGACTTCAGCCATGATTTTTTCCTGGAAGGCTACCAGCTCTTTAATAACGCCGTGGGCAAACCAGATAGCATCAAGCATTGTTTCTTCAGAAACTTCTTTCGCACCGGCCTCAACCATCAAAATAGCGTCTTTAGTACCGGCAACAGCCAGGTTCAGCAGGCTGACCTTAGCCTGTTCCACAGTAGGATTGATAACAAATTCACCATCGACAAGACCAACGCGTACACCTGCGATCGGGCCTTCGAAGGGGATATCGGAAATAGATAAAGCGCAGGAAGCGCCGATCATTGCCGGCATATCCGGAGCATTATCAGGGTCAACAGATACAGCAGTAGCTACTATCTGCACATCATTATGATACCCGTCAGGGAACATCGGACGGATCGGACGGTCGATCAGACGACTGGTCAAAATGGCCTGCTCGCCGGGACGACCTTCACGTTTGATAAAGCCGCCGGGGATTTTACCGACAGCGTACATTTTTTCTTCAAAATCTACAGTCAACGGAAAGAAGTCTACTCCTTCCCTGGGTGTTTTTGTACCAGTTACCGCAACAACTACTGCGGTATCGCCATAACGAACCAATACGGCTCCATTTGCCTGCTTAGCGATCTTACCGATTTCCATGGTAAGCGTTCTGCCGCCAAGCTCCATACTGTAAGTATGCATTCTTCTGCCTCCTCTAAGTTTTCACAATTTAGGTTACCTGATTGTATTCGCCATAAATTGCGTTTCTCCTTTTACTTTTTTAAATTTTCTTAAAAAATCTTTACTGTAACTCCCTGCTTTTTCTGTAGACAAAACTATATAAAAAAGCACAGGCACTAAGCCTGCGCTTTTAAGCAGTTTGCTTCAGATCATCTTTCCCGCTAATATTTCTCGATAATCCTGATAGTTTTCTTCCAGCAGTCTAGGAGTATCCAGGCCATAAGGGCATTTTGCCTTACATTTACCGCAGTGCAGGCAGTCTTCGATCTTTTTCATCATAGCCTGAGCCTTGTCAGTAAGCTGCGCTGCCTGCGGTGCTCTCCTGATCATCAGCGACATTCTGGCACAGGAATTGATCTCTATTCCCACCGGACAAGGCATACAATAGCCGCAGCCACGGCAGAAACTGCCGATCAGCTCCTGCCGGTCTTTATTGATTACTGTCTGCAGCTCTGCTGTCAGAAGCGGTGGGCAGTCGATATAGTTCAAAAATTCATCCAGTTCATTTTCACGCTGCACACCCCAAATAGGCAGTACATGATCAAATTGCGCCAAATAAGCATAAGCGGCTGCAGAATTATTTATCAGCCCTCCCGCCAGTGCCTTCATGGCAATAAAGCCCATGCCGTGAGCAGCACATGCACGGACAAGCTCCAGTTCCTTCTCAGTCGTCAGATAACTGAAAGGAAACTGCAGCGTTGCATACAAGTCAGATTCTATGGCCTCGCCGGCTACTGCCAAACGATGGTTAGTAATGCCGATGAAACGGATCTTCCCCTGTTCCCTGGCCTGCTGCATCGCTTCATACAAGCCGCTGCCGTCACCCGGTTTAGGGCAAAAGGCAGGATTATGAAATTGATAAATATCTATATAATCAGTTTGCAGCAGGCGCAGACTGGTTTCCAGGTCATTCCAGAATCCTGCTGCTGTAACAGAAGGTGTTTTAGTCGCAATAAATACCTGCTCGCGGATACCCTTTAGCGCGACGCCAAGCTTTGCTTCACTGTCCGTATAACTACGGGCCGTATCAAAAAAATTTATACCTCGTTCAAACGCCCTGCGCACCAATTTTACTGCGTCGTCCTGCGGTATCCTCTGGATCGGCAGTGCGCCAAAACCGTTTTTATTGACAGTGATCCCTGTTTTGCCCAAGCTAACTTCAGTCATCGTAACGCCCCATTTCTCACTCGATTTCTACTACAAATATAGCATAGAAATAAATAAAAGTCGAACAAAGCGCCGCAGCTCTATGTTCGACTTCACTTTTGAACTAGCTTTAAATATGCTGAGTTTTAGTAAAAATATTTTTATTAGCTTCGATACTTTGGCTGCTGCCCACAACACACAAATACTTCTCGCTTAGTGTATCCCTGATCAGCGGCGCCAGCTTCTGCAGGTCGGCATTCGTCAAGTCTATGATCTCACTGCGCATTTGCTGCCGCATTGCCGTATCTACCTGTTTTAGATGATAAACTCCAGCCTGCTCCAAACGCATGGAGTTGGTCAGAGGCGTATCCAGACCGCTGATCGTGCCGATGATGTATTTTGTCAGCTCACGTTCCGAGAGCTCCAGTTTTTCGAGCCAGGACGGCATATCATAATATGCCTGCAGCGATTCTTTCAGCTTCGGATCACGGTAGGAAGCAAAAAACATGGTCCCGTTACGGTCAAAACGCGCCGTCGCACCGTAAGCGCCGCCCTGTACCCTGATTTTAGTCCACAGATATTCGTAACGCAGGATAGTTTCCAGTACCTTCATTGCGCCGTGGAACTGATAGCCAAATTTGTGAAAATCACCGCCGGCAGCAACATATTGTACCTTGCCGGGTGTCATGATCCCTTCATTTTCTCCCGGCGCCTCTAAAAACTGCGGTGTTTTACCGGCAACAGCTGACTGCGGCAGTAAAGCTGCAAAATTCAGAGCCTGCTCTAAAACCAGCATCCGTTCGCTTTCTTCACAGGAATAAGCCAGAAGATATTTGCTGCTTTCAAAGAAAATACCCAACAGCTGCCTTAATTTTGCTAAGGTATCCTCTGCCCTGCCAGCAAAGTCGGCTGACAGCTCTTTTAAAAATTCGTAATAGCTGAATTGATCCTGTTCATTGACTCGGGCTGCCGTTGAAAAATATGAAGCCAGACGGGTACAGGCTACAGTCTGCCCCCGAGAAAAGAAGCTGCTGTCCCAATCTGTTTTTACTTCGTCTAAAATTTCCTGCAGTCGTTTGGCGTCGTCTATTTTGCTGCCAAGCGCAACTGCCTGCAGAATGTCGAACAATTTATCCAGATTAGCCGTCAGCGCTTTAGCCTGAACGGTGAACTTGATCGTATAATCGTTAGCGTCGTCGGCAGCTGAGTAAGCATGCATCTGGAAAGAAACACCGCCGGTATATTTGTTAGAGGCCGTGGCCAGCTCCTGATAGGTATACTTGTCGGTATTAAATTTTCCAAGCACATCACTGAGCAGATAACAATAAGGCAACAGGTCTTTATCAATACCTGTCAAATCAAAATACCAGTTCAGATAAGCTATTTTATTGGTAAAAGCCGGTACATATAAGATATCGTTTGTTCCCAGCTGTTTCAAAACAGTTTCTGTAACTTCTACTTCACGTCTGATATCGCTGCGTTCCAACAGCGGAATCGTTTCCAGCGCCTCGGCAGTATCAGCTGCAGCCTGGCGTTTGTGCAGTTCGCTGCACAGTTCGATATTTTGGGCAATAGTTTCAGTATCCATCGACGCTTTGAGCGCAGCCATTTTTTCTGCCAGTACTTCCTGCTCCCGTTCCTCTTTCCCCTGCTCAGGATTCAGAGTCACTATAACCTTATGGGTATTGTCCAGCAGATAATTTTCAATCAGCTGCTCATAATAACGTGTTTTGATACCTTCGCGCAGCTGCTGTAAAGCCTCAGTATAGCGCAGACCTGCTAAAGGATCTCCGTCATACAGCCAGGAATCCATCACGCTGATACCATAAATCAAGCCTTTGGGATAAGCGCCGAAATCAGCTTCCCGCAGCTTAAATTCCAAATAATTGAGATGTGCCTCTAACAGCTCTTTATCGATGCCGTTGATCGTCAGCTGCTGCAGCGTGTGATAAATAATACTGATAAATTTATCGCGCTGTTCCGGTTTGGAACCGGCGGCTTTAATCGAAAAGATCGGCTGGCGGTAGCTTCCGGCATAAGAGCCGCTGATGTCTTTGGCAACACCGGATTGCAGCAACGCCAGACGCAGCGGTGCCGAATTGCCTTCCAGCAGAACACTTTCCAATACTCTTAATGCCATCGAGGTTTTAACATCACGTGCATCACCAGTAACTATATGCAGTTCGTGATAAGTTTTATCTTCGGTAGCTTCGTCAGCTCCAACCGGATAAGTGCCAAGAACTTCCTGAGTTCTGGCAAAAGCATTCTGCAGAGGTATTTCCGAGTTCACTGCGCCGGTGCGTTTAAAGCCGCTCAAATATTCGTCGTTCAGATACTGCAGTGTTGTTTCGATATCCATATCGCCATACAGATAAATAAATGAATTTTCAGGGCTGTAATAAGTGGTATGGAAATGCTCGAAAGCTTCCTGAGTCAATTCTGGGATAGCATCCGGATGGCCGCCGGATTCAAAGCTGTATGGCGTGTCGGGGAACAATGCCTTCATTGCCTCATAGTCAAGCAAAGCATCAGCAGAAGAAAATACGCCCTTCATTTCATTATAGACGACCCCGTTATAGCTCAAAGCGTCCGTCGGTGCCTCAATATTATAATGCCAGCCCTCCTGGCGCAGGGTATAGGGATTTTCATAAATCAGCGGATAAAAAACAGCGTCCAGATAAACATCCATCAGATTTTGAAAATCTTTGGCGTTGCGGCTGGCAACCGGATACATAGTCTTATCAGGATAAGTCATTGCGTTCAGAAAAGTATTCATTGAACCTTTAACCAGTTCTACAAATGGCTCTTTTAAGCGATACTTGCGCGAACCGCACAACACTGAATGCTCTAAAATATGCGCCACACCTGTATCATCATATGGTGGCGTCCTGAAGCTGATCGAAAAAACCTTATTATCATCATTGTTACCTAAATATAAAAGTCTGGCACCGCTGTAAGTGTGCTCCATCACATATGCTTCTGACTGAATCTCGTCGATATAAGCAGCCTGCCTGATCACAAAGCCGCTGTATTGTTTATTTACGTCTAATTTCATTTTTGCCTCCGAATATTTAACATTTGTCATTATTTTATCACAAATCGTCCACACCAACTAAAAAATCTTTGTGACAACTTGTCAAAATAAAATATTTTCTTTATAATAAACTTAGCGACGTTAGATTGACGTTTCTTTGATGTCATATTTTTTAGGAGGAGCAATTATGGACCAAACTCGTTTTACTCTGCGTATTCATCCCCTGATTATGAAAAAATTAAAAGTAATTGCTGATCACAACGGCCGTTCTGTCAACAAAGAGATTGAACAGATTTTGAAGTGGATCATCGACGATTTTGAAAATAAATGCGGTAAAATACGTACTGAAGAACTGGATCTGATCGACCACCCTGAAAAAAAAGCTAAAATCGAGCCTGTTAAAGACCGCCCGATGGATATGCTTTTTAAACTGTAAGTCCACAAACTAAAACGCGCATCTGCATTGCAGGTGCGCGTTTTCATTTTATTATTTAAAGTAGTTGACACCGGAAACAAAGATTTTCTGATCTTTATTGCCGGTAATATTGCGATACAGACCATCTACAAAGCGTTCACTGTGGCACATTTTACCGAAAACGCGTCCGTCGGGACTGGTAATGCCTTCGATTGCATACAGCGAACCATTGGGGTTATAGGGCATTTCCATAGTAGGAACTCCCTGTGGGTCTACATACTGCGTTGCGACCTGTCCGTTTTTGAACAGCTCTTTGATAACAGATTCCGGCGCATAGAAACGGCCTTCACCATGAGATACTGCTACCGCATGGATATCACCGGGTTCTACTTCGCTCAGCCATGGAGATTTATTGGAAACGATACGGGTGTCGACGATCTGCGATACATGACGGCCAATATTATTAAAGGTCAGTGTCGGAGATTCTGTTTCCAGATCTCTGATTTCGCCATAAGGCAGCAAACCTAATTTTACCAGTGCCTGGAAACCATTGCATATGCCAAGCATTAAGCCGTCACGTTCATTCAGAAATTCAGTTACCGCTTCTTTGATCCTGGGATTACGGAACATGGTAGCGATAAACTTACCGCTGCCGTCCGGCTCGTCACCGGCACTGAACCCGCCCGGCAGCATAACGATCTGAGAATTTTTGATCATGCTGACCATCTTTTCTACTGACTCATCAATAGCCTGGGCAGTAAGATTGCGAATGATAAATACGTCTGCAACCGCACCGGCTTCTTCAAAAGCTCTGGCACTGTCATATTCGCAGTTTTGTCCCGGGAATACCGGAATAAAGACCCGCGGTTTTGCTAAGGTCACAGGAGCTGTCAGCGGCAAATCAGCTCTATATAACGGCTGATTTAATTCACCTTGAGCTTTTTCTTCGATTTTATAGGGGAAAATTTCCTGCAGCGGTTCCAGATATGCTTCCTGAGCCGCGTCAAGCCTGATAGCGCTATCGTTGATGGAGATAAACTGTTCTGCTGTCAGATGACCCAGAAGCATACAGTCCAGACCGTCAAACAACTCTTCGATACTGGTTCCGTCTGCCAGTTCCAGCACCATACCACCAGGCTGCAGCGTAAATAAACGCTCAGTATCCTGGAACGGTTTAATGAATTCAAAACCCAGCTGATTGCCAAGGCACATAGTAGTAACGGCAGCGGCAATACCGCCTTCTTTTACAGCAGCAGCGGCAAGCACCTTACCTGCCAGAACCGCTTTATGTACAGCACGCATATTTTTACGCAGCGCTGCAAAATCCAAAACTTCAGCATTATCGCGCGGACAGGACAGGAATACCACTTTATGACCAGCTGCTTTAAATTCTGCAGAAACAGCTTTTTCTCCATCGATAACATCAACAGCAAAAGAAACAAGTGTCGGCGGCACTGTTTTATCCATAAAAGTACCAGACATACTGTCTTTACCGCCAATAGCCGGCAAATCAAGCGCGTCTAAAGCTGTAAAAGCACCTAAAAGAGCGCTGAACGGCTGTCCCCAAACTTCAGTATTATTAAGCTTGGGGAAATATTCCTGCAAAGTCAGACGCAGTTTATCAGGGTCAGCACCCAGGCATACTGCACGCACAACAGACTCAACTACTGCATACATTGCGCCGTGGAACGGGCTCCAGCACGCAACATCAGGATGATAGCCGCAGGCCATGACCGAAGCGGCAGTAGTCGTGCCATTGAGCACCGGCAATCGGCAAACCATACCTTCGCTCGGCGTAAATTGTGTTTTTCCGCCGAATGGCATCAATACCGTGCCGCGGCCAATAGTGCTGTCAAAACGTTCGGAAAGTCCTTTCTGACTGCAGACATTTAAACGGTTTAAATTTCCCAGCCAGGCTTGTTCCAGAGAAGTAGCTTTATTAACACATTCAGGTACTTTATCAAAAGCATTTTCGTCTTCAGCAGCTTTAACTGTGATATTAGTATGCTGCGCTACACCATTGGTATCGAGGAATGCCCGTGCCAAATCAACGATTTTTTCTCCGCGCCAGTACATAACCAGACGTGGGTTATCAGAAACCTCAGCTACAACTGTGGCTTCCAGGTTTTCTTTATCAGCATGTTTAATAAAATCATCAAGATCTTTGGCTTCAATTACGACGGCCATACGTTCCTGCGATTCAGAAATCGCCAGTTCCGTACCGTCAAGCCCTTCATATTTTTTAGGAACTTTATCAAGATTTACGACCAGACCGTCAGTCAGTTCACCAATAGCAACGGAAACGCCGCCTGCACCGAAGTCATTACAGCGCTTAATCATCGCCGTAACAGCAGGATTGCGGAACAAACGCTGGATTTTACGTTCTGTAGGAGGATTACCTTTCTGGACCTCAGCACCACAGGAAAGCAGCGAATCTACAGTATGTTCTTTAGACGAACCGGTTGCGCCGCCACAGCCATCACGTCCGGTCCGGCCGCCCAGTAATACGATCAGATCGCCTGCAGACGGACGTTCACGACGTACAGTATCACGCGGAGCAGCGCCAATAACAGCGCCGATTTCCATTCGTTTAGCAACAAACTTATCATGATAATATTCCTGTACATAACCGGTTGCCAGACCTATCTGATTACCATAAGAACTGTACCCGGCAGCAGCACCGACAGTTATTTTTCTTTGAGGTAATTTACCTGGCAGAGTTGCTTCGATCGGTACGCGCGGATCAGCAGAACCGGTAACGCGCATAGCCTGATAAACATAGGAACGTCCTGAAAGCGGATCGCGGATCGCACCTCCCAAACAGGTAGCTGCGCCGCCAAATGGCTCAATTTCCGTAGGATGATTATGCGTTTCATTTTTAAACATAACTAGCCATTCTTCTGTTTTACCGTCTATTTCTACCGGAACAACGATCGAGCAGGCATTGATCTCTTCAGAAACGTCCAAATCGTCAAGTTTACCTTCCGAACGCAGTTTTTTCATACCGATAACAGCGATATCCATCAATGTTACCGGGCGCTCGGTATCCTCTCCGTAAACAGCGTCACGGGTAGCCATATACTTATCGAAAGCCGCTTGAATAGGTTTATTATACTCGCCGGCTTCAATTTCAACATCTTCTATCTGCGTCATAAAAGTCGTATGACGGCAGTGATCGGACCAATAAGTATCAAGTACTTTTATTTCGGTAATAGTAGGTTCACGGTGTTCTTCATTAAAATATTTCTGACACCACATTATATCTTCCAAGCTCATTGCCAGACCCATTTCCTGGCGCAGCACTTCCATTTCATCGCTGTTCTTGGTCAAAAAACCGGCAACCGACTTGATCCTGGCAGGTTCTTCACAGGTAGCGATCAAAGTGGCAGGTTTCTCCCACTCTGCTTCCCTGGCTTCAACAGGATTGATACAGTAGCTTTTGATTTTAGCGAGTTCTGCTTCGGTCAAATTTCCTTCTAAAATATAAATTTTAGCAGAAGCTACCATCGGACGTTCTTTTTGCGTAATCAGCTGAATAGCCTGTTCGGCAAAATCCTCCCTTTGGTCATATTGTCCGGGAAGATATTCCACGGCAAAAGCACAGCAGCCTGCAGGCACTTCAAAAATTTCGTCAGTAACAGTATCTACCGGAGGTTCCGACAACACTATTTTTCTTGCAGCAGCAAATTCTTCATCACTGACGCCCATCACGTCATAACGATTTAAGATTCTGATGCCTGTCAGATTTTTCATGCCTAAGTTATTGCGCAGATCGGATAATAATCCATGTGCTTCAACAGCAAAAGCATCTTTCTTTTCCACAAAAATACGTCTGATTGTACTCATAAACTCAGCCTCCAAAATAAGATGCGGTTAAAAATACTCGTTAATATAATTATGACACTTGGGAAACAGCCTGTCTAACAATGAAGCCGCTTCCTGATTATGTATCTTCAGCCTGTTTTCAGCAGCCAGTTCCTGTACGGAAAACTGACCAAAATATAACTGTGTAAAGGCTGCTACATCCATTTCAATATCCTGCATATCCACTGTACTCTTAATATTGATCTGACTGGCATTTATTTCCAGTTTCAATAACCCGTTATTAAGAGGCAGGGTTTTATCATTTATCAGCAAAGACAATGTTCCCTGTACATCTGCAGCTATGTCAGTCAGCTGTAAAAGTGCCTGACGCACATTAATGCAGCGTGCCATCATAAACGGCTGCAAACTGCCAGCATACTTCTGATCCTGTAAATGCAGGTACGTTTTATCCCAGACTTCTGCCAGCCAGCTGAAATTTTCAGCTTCAGTAACATGCTGTCTGGCAAACTGCAGCAGAGAATCACGCGCCGCTGTTTCTTCTGCCATAAGTTCCTGCACAGCAAATGTTTTATCATCAATGCTGTAAAACATATAGCCAGCAACTTTTTCGCCGCGTTTAACAAGCACCGCTTTAATCTGTTCACCCTGATGAACTGCCAGTAAATGCAGCCAGTTTTTTAAATCACGTTTTACTACGCCGTGATAAGCAGCAGTCACGGTATCATAGACCTTTTGGAAAACTTCGGCCTTCTCCAGTCCGGTTCGGTGCAGTGTCATATCAGAAACTTTATCGCCTTTGGGCAATGCGGCCAAAGGCATCTCGTAACGATGCCTGTAATAACAGTAATCAAACTGATATGGACGGTAAATACCGGCACTGATCGGCATTAATAAAACAAATGCCTGACCCTGAGCCCGTAAAACCGAAAAAGCAGTTTCCAGAAGCGGAGCAAATAAATGTCTGCCCCTGTATTCCGGCACTGTTGCAACGCCGACAATATAAGGCAATTTCAAATCCCTTCCACGCAAATTGATAGTATAAGGGTTCAAATGCAGCATATTCATCAAATTGCCGGATTTTTCATCAAAGCCGCCAAGCACCATATTTTCTTTTAAGCAGTATTCATTAAAATACCACTTAAAAAAAGGAGTATCGTTTTTTTCAAAGCAATAATCCCATAATTCCATTATTTTAGGTAAAGTTTCATCATTAATAATACGAAAATCCATATTTACACCTATTTAAAAACAGACGAATATTTTTTGATCATAAATTCAGGATGATATGATTCCTTAGCAGTACGCAGTCCTTCATGCCCCATATCTTCTTCTCTGTTTAAATAAACTACATCCCCCCATGCATGTTCGGCAAATTCTTTATTGATTGCCGCATAAATACCGCGGATATCAGGATTTGCTTTTTCTACATGCAGAACGGCCGTATCGTCATTGATTTTTTTACCGAAGCTGAACGCTTCAATTTTTCCGTTGACACGGATAGCGCCGCCGCGCAAACCAAGTGCTTCAAAATTATCAATCGCTTCATGGATAGCACATTGCTCACAGCGCAGGCTTTCGTCTTCGCCAACACGTTTTTCGCACCATTCATCACCAAAAGCCTTGCACTCTTCGTAATTATCTGGTCCGATCGGTTCGTAAACATAATCAGGATATTCTTTTTTAAACGCATTGTAATGATTTTTTTTACCATGATATTTACGCCCAGACAAACTAGCCAGTTTTTCACGCAAATAAACATAATCCCAATTATCACGATCTTCAATAAATTCCATCTCTGGAAAAGCTTTTGCCAGCCGCTCTTTGCCATCGTCATAAATACCATGGATCTCAAAAGGCTTGCCTTCATGATATTCTTTAATTTCTGCAAACAATTTAGGCAGATCTTCATCTTTACCGCCAAAAGGCTGCAAAAAGAAATCCACTTCGTTGCGGTTCACCTTGATCACCAGAAAGTCATGTACTACTGTCCAGTAAATGCCATAACAGTCCTGCCATACAAATAAATTTGTAAACGCACATTCAGAACCCCGTTGGTCAGGACGTGATAAATAACTTTCGAACAAAGGCCTGTCAGCCAATGTTATTTTTTTTAGTTCTAAAATAAAAAGGACCTCCTTAATATACACAACTTTCCTATTCTGATATTATACCATAAAACTGTCTATTTACTAAAGAAAAAACCAATTGCCTAAGCAATTGGTTTTTTAACTTCATTAATTATTAGCCTTTGCGAGCATTGAAGCATTCGCGGCAGTATACCGGACGATCCATGGAAGGACGGAACGGTACTTCGGTGTCTTGACCGCATTCTGCGCAAGTAGCATGGAACATTTCGCGAGCCGGGCGCTCGTTGTTGATGCCCATACGTTGTTTGCGAGCTTGACGGCAACCAGGGCAACGGCCGGGTTCATTTGTGAAGCCTTTTTCTTCGTAGAATTCTTGCTCGGAAGCAGAGAATACGAATTCGGTGCCGCATTCACGGCATACTAAGGTTTTGTCTTCTTTCATTGGTTAATCACTCCTTACATTAAACATACCCCATAAGGACTTATAGATGTTACCACTGCTTCCTCATGTTGCGTATGTAGCATGGAAGAAGTTCGGAACCCTACCCGGACCACTGAGATATACTATAAGCAGTATATCTAAAAAAAAGATAAAAGTCAACAAGAAATGTACATTTTAAAATTTATAATTATTTAGGATATTTTATTCCGTCGGAGTTTACATTATCATTTAAATAATGTGTATCATTTACATACTCAATTGTAAAGCGGTCCTGCCATTTACCAATACAGGTTGTGCTGGCATTATGTACGCCAAACATCCACAGTTTATTGATATCAAGCCCCAGTAAAAGGCAAAGCTGTACTCTTATAACGCCGCCATGAGAAACAATTGCTACATTTTTACCGCTGTTATTTTTAAAAAGGTCTTCACAGACAGAACGAACCCGCAATGCAACATCGTCGAATGATTCCCCGCCTGGCATTCTGCACTGTGCCGGCTGTTTAAAAAACAGCTCTAACTGATCACTCCATTTTGCTTTGATCTCATCATAGCTCAAACCTTCCCATTCGCCAAAACAAACTTCCTTCAGTTCATCTAAAGGCTGAACAGTAAGTCCATGAGCTTCAGCCAAAGGTGCTGCAGTCTGTCTGGCTCGCTGCATGGAGCTTGAATAAATTTCGTCCAATACAATATTTTCATAATGCTGTCCCAATGCTGCAGCCTGACACAGACCCTTGCTGTTAAGAGGATTATCTATGTGCCCTTGAAATTGAAATGTTTTATTAGCTTCTGTTTCTCCGTGCCTTATAAGATATATCTTGCCCATATTGCCTCCTTATTATTTACCTTTTACCTGTACTGAATGCGCAAATTCTTCCACTTCAGCATGTACTCCTGCTTCAGCAAATGTTTCCATTTCATTATACGCCTTAATGCCTGCATCAAACAAGGTAAAAGCTAAAACTGCGCCTTCTCCCGCCCCACTGTTAATATCCAACTTTAGCGGTGCCGATAGCTCCAGCCGATTCAATAATTTTTCCATACCCGGTTCTGCCGACACATGCCCTGCCATACAATATTCAAGAACTACCGGAGCTAATTTGCAGGCTCCGACAGCAGCCAGGCATGTAGCGATACCATCCAGCATTACAGGTACCTTGCAGGCAGCAGCCTGTAAAACAGCACCAGTCATAGCGGTTATTACCGGATCGTTAAGCTTTTGCAGAAATTCAATTCCTTCCAGCTGTAAAAATGCTTCTGTTTGTTCTGTAAGAGTATATTTTTCCAGACTTCCCAAGGCCAGCATTTGCAGTTTATCACTGACAATATATTCTTTTGTCAGAATAGCGCCTTCTTCAAGCGCTTCCTCAAGATTACAAGATGTGACCAGCAATGGGTAAACCTCTGCTTTAGCTTCTCGTGCCAGCAAAACAACAGGCAGCTCCTCCTGCATCGCTTTAGCAACAGAATCTGTGTCAGCACTCCACAAAAACAAAGCTTTTTTAGGATATTGAACAGATTTTTTATCAGCACTGCCGACAATACCGGCGTAACGCGAAACCATAGCTTCCAGTTTTGCAAGTGAACCGACCGGTTTGATAAGATTGTCAAATCTGTTTTGTGCTTCCTCTACTTTTTGACGATCGATTGGTTTTATTTGTTCAATAATATTATTTATATCCATCTTTAAACCTTCCTTATCTTAGTAAGAATACTGCTGTCAGTAAGTAAATCACATTGCCGCATTCAGTCAGTGCACCATATGTATCACCGGTAAGTCCGCCTAACTGTGTTTTTAAATATTGCGCTATTATCAAAGTGACAGTAAAACATATTCCTGCCACCGCCAGATATTGTAAACCACAGGCCGCAATAATACCTGCGCATACTGCAAAAGCAATATACGTATAAAATGGTTTGGCATACTTGGTAAACATATGCCCTATTCCTTCTTTACGCGCATAGGGAAAATTGACAATAAAAACTACCATAAAAGTTCGTGTCGCAACGGACATCGTCAGTAAAACCCAGGTCAGTGTTTCACCGCTAAGTTCAAGATAGGCAGCTATTTTGAGCAGCAGCAAAATAATTATTGCCAATACAGCATTAGAACCAACATGGCTGTCTTTCATTATTTCCAGCATTCTCTCGCGGCTGCGGGCAGAAAAAACGCCGTCAGCAGTATCCATAAAACCATCGTACATCAACCCGCCGGTAATAATGATCTCGGCCAGCAGCAAAAGCGTTACCCGTAAAAAAAGCGGCGTTTCGATATAAAACAGGCTATAGTTTATGGCCGCCAAAAGTGATCCGATAACCAAACCTACTAGGGGAAAATACGGCACACTGCGCGAAAAATCTTCGTCACGCCAATCTGTCCGTTTTGAAAAACGCACTCGCGTCAAAAATTCCAGGCAAGTGATAAAATCACGCATGCATGCCACCACACTTATACAGTTCTTTATAGGTATTGATCGCCATCTGTAAAATAACAATCGCCAAAGACGCTCCTGTGCCTTCGCCAAGACGCATACCCGCGTCAACTATTGGCGTAAGTCGCAAAACCTCCAGCATCTTTGCATGTGATATTTCAGCAGAAAGATGTGAACAAAGCATATAATCAGCACAGGCTGGTTCAAGTCCGTATGCAAGCAAAGCAGCGGCAGTCGCATTTACACCATCTACCATTGTAGGAATACGGCGTCTGGCGCCAGCTAAAATCATCCCCGCCAACCCGGCATGGTCATAACCGCCAACCTTACAGAGGATGTCCATGGCATCGCCCAAACGTGGTTGATTTTTAGCCAGACCATCAGCGACGACCTTTCTTTTTATCGCCATCCGTTCATCGTTGATACCAGTTCCCCTTCCTACTGTAAGCTCTGGCGGCAACCCCAGAAATGCAGAAACGATTGCTGCGGTCGATGTAGTATTCCCGATTCCCATTTCTGCTGTTACTAATAAGTTATAACCTTTATCAATACATTCATCTGCGACCTTCATACCAACTTTCAATGCTTTTTCGGCCTGCTCCACTGTCATGGCCGGTCCCTGTGTAAAATCTTCTGTACCCCAGGCAACCTTCTCCTGATGAACTTTAGGCATTGCACTCAAGTCAAAAGCCGTACCTGCATCGATCACAAAAACATCGGCACCGGCATGACGTGCCATAACGTTAGCGCCGGCAGTTTCCCTCATGTAACCGTTTATCATCTGCATAGTTACTTCCTGCGGATATGCGCTTACGCCATATTTGGCAATTCCATGATCGCCGCACATTAACAGCATTGCACTTTTGATTTTATCAGGCAATGCCGTCCCAGTCATGGCAGCATATTTTTCAACCATTTCCTCCAGCTTACCTAAACTATGCAGCGGCTTATCCATTTTAGCCCAGTTATTTTTTATTACTTCCGCAGCGTTGCTATCCAACGGTGGAATCATTATTTTTTCCATTGCTCTGCTCCTTCATCATCAAAACTAAATGCCATTTTCTTTAGATCAACAGCTTGACCGGCGACACAATAAAAGACCCTGTCACATACATCGGCAACCTGCTGGTTTATCCATCCGGCAAGATCTCTGTACTCACGTGCCATAACATTATCCGGTACGATACCACCGCCAACTTCATTAGTAACAAATACTACCAGTTTTTCTGTTTTTCTGGCGGCTTCCAGTAATTTTACAATTTCACCTTTGACAAATGTTACCTTTTCTTCAAAAGTTCCTGCAATTGCAACCTTGCCATACATCAAATTACTCATATACAAAGTAAGACAGTCAAACAAAATTGCATCCGCTTCCTTACCTGCCTCAACCATCACCTGTTCGGCAGCATAAGGTGCTTCATAATTATTCCATCTTTGGGGAGAACGACGTTCCTGATGTAGCCGAACACGTTCAGCCATCTCGTCGTCAAAGATTTCAGCCGTAGCTATATAAGCGCATTTAGATCCATAATGCAAAACAAAACGCTCTGCGAATTCACTTTTGCCGCTTCGTGCACCGCCAGTTACTAAAATCATTTCTTTACACATCCTTAAGCCTCCCTTCAAAATAAAAATACCCTCTCGAGAGAGGGCATAAATAAACAACCTATGCAAGTATCCACCTATCTCCCGTAGGTTTAAGATACCCGTAACAGGCAGGTCTCCTGGCTCAGGTTCAACATTCAGCTGCGCCTTCCCAGTTTCCCAGTGGCATATTGCAGTGAACTTCCCTTTACAGTAGCGGGACTGCGCCGGATTTACACCGGTCTTCCCTATTAAGCGCCGACCGCAATCGGCACACCTGTTGATTTTTTCCAATACTATATATTCTACATTCTTTTGCAAAGTCCTGCTGACCTGCAAAGCATTTTTTCATATTCTTCATCTAAATAATCATGGGCGTCATTAACATTCCTTACGGTAATCAATACACGGCTGCGTCCAAACCAGTAATACACCCTGATTTCATACCATTGAGCTACACCATCCGCTCCGACGAAACGACATTCGCAGCCAGAATAATCAGGAGTATTATTGTAATTTGCAGATAAAACGTCAAAATCAAGCTGAGCCGTAAATTTTTCAATATCTTCAGGATAAAGCAATTCCTGAACGATATGCTTGTAATCATTTTTATAATCACCTGTATACGGAATAAAAACATTCCCTGTAGGATTAAAAGCCATTCTTGAATAGCGTCCATCTTTTAGATTCAATTCAATTGCAAAATCATACATCTGCGGGAATAAATCGCCCAAATCTCTGTATGATGGTAATTTTACAGTACGTCCGTAACCGTTGATGCTGCGACGTTCAGCATTAACTATTTCAATCTTACTTAAATTAAGCAGATTTTCAAACTGCGGCCTTCTCAACGGCTGGCAATAATAGAATCCCTGAGCTATATTGCAGGAAACACTTTTCATTATCGCAACCTGTGCCTCAGTTTCAACACCTTCACAAATCATCGTGATATCCAATTCTTTTGCAATAGCTGCCATCCCTTTGATGATTTTGATATCTTTATCATTATCACAGGCGGCAAGCATTCTTTTATCTATTTTTAAAATATCAACGCTGATATCACTTAAAATACGCAGAGACAAATACCCGGCGCCAAAATTATCAACAGCAATCTTAAATCCCTGATTTTTCAGCTCGTCAACCTGCATCCCAGCAAAATTCACATCATCAGCCAATAATCTTTCAGCAAGCTCAACTACCAAAAGCTTGTGCGGAACATTATGCTTATCGGCAGCTTCTTTTAAAGAATCAATAAAATTTTCATCTTTAAAATGTTCAAATGAAAAATTACAGGAGATTGGAAAAACCTGTAACCCCAAGGCAAGGCGTAATGCTAAGAAATGGCAGACTTCTTCAAAAACAAAATTTTCAAATTTAGATAACTGGTTATTATCTTCAAGGATAGGAATCAAAACTTCTGGAAGAATTATCCCGCGCGTAGGATGCTCCCAGCGCAGTAAAGCTTCCGCACCAACAATCTCATTAGTATAGATATTGTATTGCGGCTGAAAATAAACAGTGAACTCTTTATTATTAAGAGCACTGCAAACTTCTTCAGAAAGAGAATTATAACCAGTTGTGAATTCAAAATCATTGATTATAAAGAAACTGCGGCAGCATTTGTGAAAAACTTTTTTGTTGAGCTGAGCAACAGTTTTTACCATTGCATCTTCCAGCGAGTCTTCAACTCGACATACATAAAGATCTCCGCGCAGTTTAATGCTGACATTGCAAATACGCTTGACTTCGCTTTCTACCATATCAGATAATCCGTCAAACCAATTATTATGCGTTTCTTCATCTGTAAAAGGAACAAGGCAAAAGAACTTATCTCCGGCCTGTCTTGTTGTAAGATATCCCTTCACAACACGTCGGTTAAGCTCTGTTCCCAAAATGCGTAAAACATTATCTGCTGTCTCACGCCCATAAATATCAACGATATCATGGTAAGGGTCAATATCTAAATGTATTAGCGCCAAAAGCTCTTTTTTGCGCTGCAGCATTTCATCCGCTTTTTCTTTAAACTTATCAAATCCCAGTGTACCGCTTACTTTATCACGTACATATTTCTGCGAATACAACATTCTTTGATGTTCAGAAGACTTAAGGTAGAGAATTGCTACAAACACACCAAAAGCAATTATCGACAACAGGTAAAAATTCATAGTAATCTCCCATTATCTTTCAATATAATTATAGTAAGTATATATCTTTCGTATAAAAAATACTACATTTTTAACTACTTCAAAACATTTTTAAAGTAATTTAACCCAAAAGAAAATGACCATACAGTTCTTACCGAACCTATGGTCATTTTGTTTTAAGCTTCTACTTCTACTTCAACTCTTGATAAAATGAAACATAAATCAGAAAGTCTGTTCAAACAGATAAGAACCTGCTGATTGACTTCTTCTGTTTCAGATAAGCGGAGCAGACAGCGCTCGGCACGACGAGTAGTTGTACGCGCGATGTCCAAAGCAGCTGATCCGGGGGTGCCTCCGGGGATGATAAAATGACTCAAAGGCTGGAGCATATTATCGAATTTATCGATAGTTTCTTCAAACATTTTCACATGCTCTTCTTTGATATAAGGCTCAGGCAAATTCAAGCTTGCTATATCAGCCATCAGTGACATCAGAAGCTGCTGAACTTTGTAAATCGTTTCCCTGACATCTTCGCGTCTGACTGTAGCTCTTGCCAGGCCAAGCGCCGAACTGATCTCATCAACTGTACCGTAAGCTTCAACTCTCATGCTTTGTTTTGGTACACGTTCGCCTGTATAAAGTCCGGTAGTGCCTTTGTCACCAGTTCTGGTATATACTGCTGCTTTCATTTTGTCACCATCCTTCCGGAAAATTTTAAATTAATAAATTTCTTCAGCTTTAAAGAAATTTTTGATTTCGCGTGCAGCGGATTCTTCACTGTCACTGCCATGAACGATATTTTCGCCGATAGTCAGCGCGTAATCGCCGCGGATAGAACCAGGAACAGAATCTAACGGATTAGTAGCACCCATCTGGCCACGAACCGCTTTAATTGCATTCTCACCGGAAATAACCATTGCTGCAACAGGGCCGGAAGTAATAAATTCAACCAATTCACCAAAGAAAGGTTTGCCTTCATGTTCAGCATAATGATATTTAGCTTGTTCTTCAGTGATTTTTACTAATTTTAAAGCCGAAACTTTCAAGCCGCGGCGTTCAAAACGAGCGATGATTTCACCAATCAGATTTTTTTTGACACCATCGGGTTTTACGAGTACGAGTGTTTGTTGCATTGGAATCTCTCCTATCTAGACTATTTTAATTTATACTAAATCGCAAAACGATTTTAGCCTTTTAAAAGCTGCTGATACTTTTTCTTATCCAGTTTCTCGATCATTGCTGTGATCAGCTGAACAGCACCTTGATAATCATCCATATGAATAATGGATTGATGACTATGTATATAACGGGTAGGGATACTGAATGTTAATGTCAAAACACCGGCATCGTGTAAATGTATACGACCGCCATCAGTAGCACCGCCCTCTGAAATACTGATCTGTGTTGGCAGCTTCAATTCTTCAGCAACTTCTTTTGCAAAATCACGCAATGCTGTATTGGGAATCATACCAGCATCAAAAATTGTTATAGCAATACCCTTTCCCAATTTCGCAGGAGCTACATCATCACTTACACCTGGCGTACCACCAGACACACATGTATCAATAACGAAAGCAACATCAGGGCTCAGCAGATTAACGCTTGTTTGAGCACCACGTAACCCGACCTCTTCCTGTACTGTCGCTACACCATATACAGTATTAGGATGCTTTGTGCCGATATTTTCCATAACGTCTGCCATGACTGCACAGCCGATGCGATTATCCCAGGCTTTACCAAGCAGAGTTTTACCATCGCCCATAACTGCAAATTCAGCATATGGCGTCACTGGACAGCCTTCGAAAACTCCTAAATTGCGAGCCATGTCTTCGTCGGCAGCTCCAATATCAATATACATATCGCGCTTGGCAACCACTTTTGTTCGTTCTTCCGGTGTCAGTATATGTGGAGGTTTACTGCCGATAACGCCAACAAGATCACCCTTGCTGCCGTGTACAGTAACGCGCTGGCTCAGCATAACCTGCTCCCACCAGCCACCTAAACAAGTAAATTTTAAAAAACCTTCTTTTGTTATATGCTTAACCATAAAACCAATTTCATCCATATGGCTGGCAAGCATAATTTTTGGCAAGTCCTTGCCTTGACCTTCATTAGTAAAAACAGCGCTGCCTAATTTATCATAAGATACTTTGGCTTTGCCCTGCAGCCGCTTTTGAAGCAAATTTTTAATTGGTGTTTCAAATCCTGAAACACCGCAGGTTTCAGAAAGCTGTTTTAACCAAGTTAATTTTTTATCCAATTATTTCGCACCTCCACTGCTGCGCATAGCTTTGGCCTGCGCGCGTAACCGTGCCACACGGTCTGCGGTGCTGGGATGTGTACTGAATAACTGCTGCATATCTTTTGCGCTAAAGGGGCAAATGATAAACATATGAGCAGTATTTTCAGTAGCTCCCGGCATCGTTCTGTTTTTTGCATACGATTCTATTTTCAGCAAAGCGTCAGCCAAAGCATCCGGATTACCGCTTAACTCACCACCGGATTTATCAGCCATATATTCCCTCGAACGCGAAACAGCCATCTGAATAATACCTGCAGCCAAAGGCGCCAGTATCATCATAGCCAAACCAACAATAGCACTGCTGCTGCTATTACGGTCTCTGTCGCCACCACCAAAGAACATCCCCCAGTGAGATAGCGTCGTAATAATACCTGCCATAGATGCAGCTATTGTACCGATTAAAATATCACCATGTTTGACATGACTCAATTCATGTGCCAAAACGCCTTCAATCTCATCTTTATCTAAGGCATTGGCCAAAGCGGTAGTTACTGCAACCGCAGCATGTTCAGGGTTACGGCCGGTTGCAAATGCATTCGGCACAGGGCTGTCAATAATATATACTTTAGGCATCGGCAAATTGCCTCTTTCCGCCAAACGCTGCACCATTTTATATAAAGCAGGCGCACTTTTTTCATCAACCTGTTTGGCATTATACTGTGCCAAAACCAGTTTATCGCTGTTCCAGTACGAAAATAGATTCATGGCGAGGGAGATGATAAGCATCATCATCATACCGCGGGCACCGCCGAAATAATCTCCGACCAGTACCAATAACACAGTAAGAGCCGTCATTAAAAAAGCTGTTCTCATACTTTTTTGTTCCTCCTCAAAATAAAAACTATCGAACATTATCTATAAGACCTGCGTAAGTCTTATAGCATATTATACCAATTACTGCACTATTTTTCAATTTGCGCTTTAACAGCTGTCAACATATTTTCACTGTTTTCACGAACTTTTTTCTTTAAAATAGGATTTAACAGCCCGGCAATCATCGGAATACCAAATTCAAAATCTACCAGCAGGGAAACTTCTGTCCCTTCACTCACAGGTACAAGTCTCCATTCCCCTTCCATTTTTTTCAAATCACCCTCGGTCTGACAATAAGTGATACGCATTTCTTCCGGATAAAAGGTATCGCGTTCAGTCCAGACGATTTTACGACCATCAACATTAGATACCCAATGTGAAACAGTAGTATTTTCTCCGCGTTCTAAAATTTCTACACTCACCAGATCATGCATAAAAGAGGGGTAAGCTTCCATATTTTTTATGATTTCAAAAATAGGCTTACTATCGCCGTTGATCACAATCTTTGTTTCTACGCAAGGCATAATTCTGCTCCTTTTATAAATCTTCAATCACTTCAGCCGTACTGCTGACAGCTTCTCTAAAGATAGTCAAAACCTGATCAATAACATCTGTAGGCATGATCAGAGGCGGTTCAATACGAATAACTTTAGGATTATTTAGAGTATAAGCAATAATAACTCGTTTATCGATCATCAGCGACATCAGCATTCCACCGGCGCCTTCTTTTGTAAGCTCAATTCCGATCATCATTCCGCGGCCGCGGATCTCTGCGATGACCGAAGGATAATCTTTTTGAATTGATTCCAACCCTTTTTTAAAGTATGCCCCCGCCGCAGCACTGCGATCCAGCACATCATTTTTTTCAATGTAATTCAGCGCAGCATTGGCAGCAGCACACGCTAATTGATTACCGCCAAAAGTTGAAGTGTGTAAAAAAGGTGCTTCTATTAATCCAGCCCAGGCATAAGCCGTAGCGGTTATAGCTCCGATCGGCATCACCCCTCCACCTAACGCTTTAGCCGTAGCCATGATATCCGGAGTTATCTGCTCATGTTCAACCCCAAACCAGGTCCCGGTTCTGCCAATACCAGTCTGTACTTCGTCCGCAATCAGTAAAGTACCGTATTGGTCACATAACTCTCTTACTGCTTTAAAATAACCTGCCGGCGGAACGATGATGCCGCCTTCCCCTTGAATCGGCTCTAAAATAACGGCAGCTGTTTCTTCATCAATAGTTTCAGCAAGATCATCTATATCCCCATATTCTACATGTGTAAAATTATCCAGCAGCGGTTTAAACGGATCTCTAAACAAATCTCTTCCAGTAGCTGTCAACGAACCAAAAGTTTTTCCGTGAAACGCATTCCTTGCCGCAATAAACTTTTTCCTTTTTGTAGCCAGTCGCGCAACCTTCAGGCATCCCTCAACAGCTTCTGTACCGCTGTTAACGAAAAAACTGTATTGCAAAGCACCGGGAGTAATTAAAGCCAGTTTTTCAGCCAGGTCTGCCATAGGTCTGTTAAAAAGCACTTTACCGCTCATTGGCATTTTATGCAGTTCTGCTTCTACAGCAGCTACGACATCAGGATTGCGATGTCCTAACGCAAACATTCCGTAGCCGCCAAGACAATCAATGAACTGTTTGCCCTCGCTGTCAGTTATAGTCCACCCCTCTGCATATCCTTCAACGCTTGCCAATCCCATAAACCGAAATAATTTCGCCTGAGCAGGGTTAATATATTTTTCATATTTACTGATCGTTTCTTCAACATACATATGTATAATCCTCCGACTACTTCAATAAACTACTTACAGGGACTAATTGAATACCAGATGCATTTACCTCGTCGATAACTTTGCTCCACGCTGCGGCAGTATGCGGTCTGGCATGACAAATGGCAATAGCGCTTCCATTTCTGTCCGCCATTTCTACAGCCTGCCATATTTTAGCAATAATGTCATCTTCGTCGGAACTGTTGTCCAAAAATATATTGTTACGGGCAGTAGGAACACCCATACTGCGTGCGACCTGATCACCTATAGATTTAGAGTATGTACTGCTGTCTACAAAAAACAAGCCTTGTTGTTTTAAAACTTTCAGTACAGCTTTCATCGTTGCTTCATTACTTGTTGCTTTAGAACCCTGATGATTATTGACACCTTCGATACCTGGTAAACTCTCTACCGCTTTCCGAGTTAATTCCTGCACCTGTTCAGCAGTCATATCAGTCAAGATTGTAATCTTACCCTCAGACATAGCTGTTCTGTCCATAGGTTCCATAGGCAAATGCAGCATCGCAGTCTGACCGCCGCCTTTTATAACATGCAAAGCGTCACTGCTGAAATCTTTATAGGGAAGAATAGCGTAACTGAAAGGCGCATTCAAATTGACCAGCTTTCTCACCGGTGCCAGATCGTAACCACAATCGTCAATAATGACAGCCAATTTTCCATGATATTTCTGAGTAGTTTTTTTGTCATATTTCTTCGTACTTTCGTCTTCTTTGATATCTTTGTCTTCTTTAGTCAGATTTAAGTTATGATAAAAGTAAACCGTATCGGTGATAAAATTCATTTTACCAGTTCCTGCTTTAGCTGAAATAGCAATTTCCATACGTACAGCTTCCCAGCCATTATAAGTAGCCTCACGCTGATTGAGAACAATCATTTTCGTACCGGAAATCTTTTCGCCAAGCCAGGCTGCCGCACCTTCTAATCCAGTACTTGGCGGAACTCCAATAGCCAGCTGCCGCTTATTCCAGACAACTTCTCCACCTGTTTCTTTCATACGTTCGTGCTGATCTTCACGACCATTATCAGTTAACTGCCAGTTATCCTTCGATAATAAAATATCATCGACTGCCCTATGCGCTTCTTTGGACTCTTCCCGCAAATCAACCGAAGAAGAACCAGTCAAGCCTTTATCAAGCACATCTTTTTCTCCGTCTCTGCTCGCCGCATAATAAATGCCTCCAGCAACAGCTATAGCTAATAATACTAAAATCAAAGTCAGTACAAAACCTCCTCCTGACCCTTTTTTTCTATTAGTCCTTCTTGCCATAGTAGCCTCCTCTATGCCCGCGGATGCGCTTTTTCATAAATATCGCGCAGGCGTTTATTTGTCAAATGCGTATATATCTGTGTCGTAGAAATATCCGAATGCCCTAAAAGCTCCTGGACAGACCGCAGATCAGCACCATTGTCAAGTAAATGTGTTGCAAAGGAATGCCTCAGCATATGTGGTGTAAGCTCCTTATTTAATCCTGCCTGATGCCCATAACCGCGAATGATTTGCCAAAACCTCTGCCTTGTCATTTCATTTCCACTCATACTTAAAAATAAATTCTTTACATTAGGATTTTTAGTATGAAGCAGTTTGGGCCTTACCACATTCAGATATTTATCCAAATATTCAACTGCTATGCCGCCAATGGGTATTAACCGCTCTTTAGATCCTTTACCGAAAGCGATGATATACTTCATTTGCAGATTAACGCCGCTGACAGGCAAACCCAATAATTCAGAAACACGCATTCCCGTTGCATAAAGCACTTCCAGCATCGTTCTGTCACGATAGCCTTCATCCGTTCTCAAATCAGGCTGTTCCAAAAGCTTCAAAACCTCTTCCTGATTTAAAACTTTTGGCAGCTTGATACCTTTTGTTCCAGCTTCTACAACTTCCGCAGGATCAATCTCCAAATACCCTTCTGCTGTCATAAAACGATAAAAAGATTTTATAGCAGCAAGTTTTCTGGCAATCGTTGCGGCAGCTAAACCTTTATTTTTCAAACCTGTCATATAGCGAATAACCTGCTCACGCGATACAGTTGCCAAGGCGTCATTATCCTTTAATCCTAAAGCTTCTTTAAACAAACGCAAATCACGCTCATAAGCTAATCTTGTATTTGACGCTAAGCCTAATTCAACTGTCAGATATTCAAAAAACAAATTTAATTTATCGTTCATATTTCATCCTCAAAAAAGAAAAACAACGCTCAAGCGCTGTTTTTCAAAACATTATTGTTCGCGCTTCTCTGGCTGCATAATTGTAATATTAGCAGCCGGCGAAATAGTCGATATAGCGTGCTTATAAACAAGCTGTTGTTTGCCTTCATTTTCAATAATAACAGTAAAGTTATCAAAACCTCTTACCAGACCTCTGATTTGGAAACCATTAATCAGGTAAATAATGACGCCAAGGTTTTCCTTACGCACATGATTTAAAAAACTGTCCTGTAAATTCATTGCTGGCTTTGATCCACTATTATTCATAGCTTTCCCCTCCAAAATAATTTCTATCTATTGTTATAATTTTACCGCAGTTTAAACTTTTCCACAAGCGTTTGCTGCATCTCGTCAATAATCTTTTCATACACAGGCTCTTTTTCCAAATCAAACCATTTAATATACGGCATCTGACGATACCAGGTAAATTGGCGTTTAGCAAAATTACGTGTCGCCTGTTTCAATTTCTCAACTGCTGCCAATTTATCCATCTGGCCTTGTAGATACCAGACTATTTGTCTGTAACCAATGCTGCGCATCGACTGAGCATCCAATGATAGCCCACTGTCGAGTAAAGATTTAGTTTCCTCTACCAGACCATCTGCCATCATTTTATCAACTCTGGCATTGATCCGCGCATATAAACTTTCTCGTTCCATTCGCAGACCAAAAACAACAGTTTCATAAGGCCATTCCTCCGACTTCCTATGAGCTATTTTTTCACCACTCTGTGCTGCTTCAATAGCTCTGATAATTCTTCTGCGATCATTTATATGTAATCTTGAAGCGGTCTCCATGTCAAGTTCCTGCAGTTTTTCATACAAGGCGCTGTTGCCGTGTTCTTCAGCAAATGCTTCCAATTCACTGCGTAGTTCACTGCATTCTTCAACAGTATTAAATTCATAATTTTCAAGCAGGGCCTTGATATAAAGACCGGTACCGCCAACAATTACAGGTAATTTACCACGACTATTGATATCAGCAATTATTTTTTCCGCTTTTTCTTTAAAATCAACAACGCTGAAAGCAGCATCCGGCGGCAAAATATCGATTAAATGGTGCGGTACTGCCGCCAGTTCTTCAGCAGAAGGTTTAGCTGTACCAATATCCATTCTTTGATATACAAGCATGGAATCACCGGAAATTATCTCGCCATTCAGACGTTTGGCTAAGGCTATCCCGCAATGGCTTTTGCCTGTTGCAGTAGGACCTAAAATGACTGCAACTCTCGGTTTCATGCCGTTACCTCCTTCGGATACCATATTTTACACGGCTATAACGGCCGCCCAGAATTTCCGTACACCCTAAAGCTTCCAATAATTTTTGTCCGCGTTCTTTAACCACTACACAAGGAGCTACTCTAAGTGCCGCCTTAACAGTCGCTTCTGTTAACGGTTTCTCACAGGAAATAGGCCTCAATGGCTCCATATTTGAAGAAGCATTTATCGGTATTCGAAACATTGGGTCAAAATAAACAACATCAAAGCTATCGGCTGGCAAAGTGTACAAATACTCATCTGCTTCCGTATATACCGTTTCTATTCTGCGCATGGCGTTGTTTAAATCAACATCTTCAGCCTGATAATTCTGCAGGCCTTCGCTGACTACAAAATGTAACAACGGCGAAGCCTCAACAGCACAAACAGTTCCTGTCCGGCCTGTAATAAAACTGGCAACAACAGCATCACTTGCCAGCCCCATCGTACAATCCAGTACTCTCATTCCCGGTTTAAGAGCCAATGCAGCACTAAAGTGATCGGACTCGTGCTTTTTTAAACGCTGTACACGCAAAACGGCCATACTTGGATGAAAAAAGAAAGTTCCAGAAGCAGTATATACCTGCGGGCCTTTATTTGTTGCTACTAAAAGTGCTTCTACCCGTTCTTGATCTAGTAAAAACCCCAAAGACCCCCTACTGCCACGTTCCACATATTTTACACCAAATTTTGCTGCCCATGTTTGCGCAAGTTTTTCTAAGGCAACATTTTCACTGCGTCCAACTGTTACTGCAAATTTAAACGTTTTCTGCATGTTTAAGTTCGCTTAAACATCTTGTATAACTCGGCAGAATTTATTTCAACCATACACGGTCTGCCGTGAGGACAAGTAAAAGGATGCTCTGTATTGCAAAGATCAATAATCAGCTGTCGCATTTGCCGCATATTCAGCACCTCACCGGCTTTAATTGCTGCTTTGCAAGCAGTCATATGTAAAATATTCTGACGCAAATCACTGGGATTAATCGTTCTTAATTCACTCAGCATTTGAGTAATTTCACGCACAAAGTCCTCGGCATCATCAGCCTTAATATCTGAAGGCAAGCTTGAAACGCGCAGCATAGATTCGCCTGCAGCCTCAATATCGACACCCAAGCGCAGAAATTCTTCCCGATGTTCCTCTATCAAATTTACATCCTGGGCAGTAACATCGATATATAAAGGAATCAACATCTGCTGGGCCGGAATATCATTATGGGACGCAACAAGCTTATCGTATAAAATGCGCTCATGCGCGGCATGCTGGTCAACCAAAAACAAAGAATCATCAGATTGGGCAACAATAAAAGTTCTGTCAATCTGTCCCAATGGCCAAATCGTATCAACACCACTATCGGTATCAGTGAAGTCGATAATATTAGAAGCAATGTTATCCTGCTTGTCAAAAACATCACGAGTTTCACTGATCGTATAAACAGGCTCCGTTTTTGGAGGCCTGTATGTGTATTCAGGTTCTTTCCAAACGCTTTGCTGTTGTGACTTGTAAGCCGAGTAAACCTCAGCCTTTGCTGTACTGATATTTGTCTCAGTTGTTTTTAAGGCCGGCAACTCTGTCTCAGGCACTTTAGTTTCAGCGGCTGGTATTTCAACAACTATCGATGGTTCTGTTGCTGCCACAACTGCTTCAGCAGACTTGAATACCTGCAGTTCAGAATCATCCAATAATGCCAGGCCCTGAGGTTTAGCGCTCATAGGTCTTGTCAGTGCATCAGTCAAAGCTTTATACATCGCTTTATAAACAGTACTGTCATCGCTGAACTTAATTTCACTCTTCTGAGGATGTACGTTAACATCAATACTTTCAGTATCGACGGTAATATTCAAAACAGCAAAAGGGAAACCGCTTTTCGGAATCTGAGACTGATAGGCATGATCAATCGCCTTGGCGATCATTCTGTTAGTAATGATACGTCCGTTTACCAGCAAAGTCTGCCATTGACGCGTGCCTTTTAGTAAAGTAGGTTTACCAATAAAACCTCTTACCTTAACTTCGCTGTCAGCAAAATCAACGGTCAAAAGCTCCTCACTAACATTTTTACCATATAGTGCCTTAACAGTATCAACTAAATCTCCGTTACCCGGCGTACTCAAAACCTCTTTATCATTGCTGACAAGCTTAAACCGCACATCAGGACGTGATAAAGCCAATTTTGTGATCAATTCACTGATATAACGGCTTTCAGTCTGTACAGTACGTAAAAATTTACGCCTGGCAGGAACATTAAAAAATAAATTCTCAACAATGATCGTCGTACCCGTGTGCCCACCAGTAGCAATACATTCTGCCTGATCGCCGCCTTCAATTTTTATTGAAGTAGCAAACTCCTCGGTAACAGGACGTGTCAGCAGCTGGAAGTTACTAACAGAAGCAATACTCGGCAACGCTTCACCGCGAAATCCTAAAGTGTTCAAATGCAGCAGGTCTTCAGCAACTCTGATTTTGCTTGTAGCGTGCCTTAAAACTGCTAATTTTGCATTTTCTTCCGACATACCGCTGCCATTATCGACAACACGAATATATTCTGTACCACCGCCAAAAATAGTGACCTCGATGTTATCTGCGCCTGCATCCAAAGAGTTTTCTACAAGCTCCTTTACTACAGAAGCAGGTTTTTCAACAACTTCACCGGCAGCGATCTGATTCGCTGTATTTTGATCTAATAACTGCACTTTTTGTTCGTTCATAATTCACCGCCTTCCCTTTTTGCTTCATCCTGCAATTTATACAAAGCATTCAAGGCTTCGATTGGCGTCATCGCCATAACATCCATTTTTAAAATCTGCTGCTGCAGACTGCTGGCAAACAATGATCCCATAGGTGCTGTTTCTTTTTCTGCCCTGGGTGTTATCTGAACGCTGCAGGCAGTTTCACAATTATCATATTCTTCCAGAATATCCTGGGCCCTGTCAATGACCTTTTTAGGCAGTCCTGCCAGCCTTGCCACATGTACGCCATAACTGCGGTCAGTACCGCCAGGCACGATTCTGCGCAAAAAGACAATATCATTACCACGTTCTTTAACTGCCACAGAATAGTTTTTTACTCCGTTCATCACGTCTTCCAACGCGATCAACTGATGATAATGTGTAGCAAATAATGTTTTTGCTTTTATTTTCTCATGAATAAACTCCATGACAGCACGTGCAATACTCATACCGTCAAAAGTACTTGTACCACGTCCAACCTCATCCAAAATAATCAAACTGTCTTTAGTTGCGTATCTGAGAATCTGTGCAACTTCATTCATTTCTACCATGAATGTACTTTGACCAGTCGCCAAATCGTCACTTGCACCTACACGGGTAAAAATCTTATCTACCGGGCAAATAGTTGCCTGACGTGCGGGAATAAAGCTGCCCATCTGTGTCATCAAGACCAGCAGAGCAACTTGGCGCATATAGGTCGATTTACCTGCCATATTCGGTCCTGTAATAATAATCATACGTTCATCATTATTATTGAGGGTTGTATTATTAGGAACGAAAATCTCACGTTCCAATAAACGCTCTACAACAGGATGACGACCGTCATAAATCTTTATTTCACTGCGATTATTCAATTCCGGACACACATAGTTGTATTTAAATGCTACTTCCGCCAACGATACTAAAACATCAATATTGGCCAAAGCACGAGCAGTTTCCTGCATTTGAACAATCTGAGACCTTATTTTTTCGCGCAGCTGTGTAAAAATATAATATTCAAGCTGTTCGATTTTTTCTTTAGCGCTTAAAATTTTATTCTCAAAATCTTTTAATTCCGGGACAATATACCGTTCAGCATTTACAAGTGTTTGCTTACGCACAAAATAATCCGGTACATTTGCACTTTGACCTTTAGATACCTCGATATAATAACCAAAAACTTTATTATAACCAACCTTTAAGGTTTTGATACCAGTTTCTTCTTTAATCTTAAGTTCAAAATTCTGCATCCATGTTTTGTTATCACTGGCAATTGAATGCAGTTCATCTAACTCTAAATCAAAGCCGCTGCGGATCATGCCCCCTTCACGTACGGAAAAGGGCGGCTCATCAACAATTGCTGCCAGCAAAGTAGTAAACAGCTCCTGATGCAAATGTACATCTTCGCATAACTGCTGTAAAAGTTTACTGTTACAATATCTTAGTAAGCTTTTTATTTCTGGAAGCACCGCCAGCGAAGAACGCAATGAAACCAGATCACGTGCATTAGCACTGCCAACTTCGATACGTGAAACTATTCGTTCCAAATCAAAAATTGCTTTTAATTTATCCTGCAGATTACCGCGCATCTGTACATTTGTCAGCAATTCTCCTACCGCTTCCTGCCTTGACCTTATCTGTGATAAATCAAGCAAAGGACATTCTATCCAATTCCTGAGTTTACGGGCACCCATGGAAGTAGAGGTAAAATCAAGCACATCTAATAATGTACCTCGTTTAGAACCATCACGCATATTCTTTATAAGTTCTAAATTTCTAACAGCTGTTGCATCCAAATTCATAAACTGCTCTTTAGCTATGCGCGATAAGCTGTTAATATGCGACAAATCAGCTTTAACGGTCACATGCAGATAACGCAGTAAATGTTCTAATGTATCATGTACTAAAGTATCGGCAACATCATCACTGCCAAAATGCTGCGCAAAATACTGCGGTGCACCTTCTTCTTCCTGATATACAGAAACAGCACACTCTGGAACTTTACTTTTGATCCAAGCTGCTAAATTTTCCCAGTTTACAATACCGCTATACGCAACTAACTCTGCCGGTTGAATGCGAAACAATTGTTCCTGTATCGCCATTAAACGCTCTTCACCAGCAGCACTGAACCATTGGCATTCACCGGTAGAAATATCGGCAGCAGCAAGACATAATTCACTGCCATCCTCCTGCAGGAAGACTAAATATCTGTTGTGCTTATCATCTAAAAGCTGTTCACTCAAAACAGTGCCCGGTGTAATGATCTTAACAACCTTGCGTTCAACTATCCCTTTAGCCGCTTTAGGGTCTTCCACCTGCTCACAAATTGCGATGCGGTAACCTTTTTTGATCAGTTTTGCAATATAATTATCGACAGAATGATAAGGCACACCACACATCGGTATCTTTTCTTCCATACCGCCGGCACGCCCAGTCAAAGTAATATTTAATTCTCTGGAGGCAGTCAGCGCATCCTCAAAAAACATTTCATAAAAATCGCCTAAACGGAAAAACAGCAATTCATCCTCATGCTGACGCTTTACTTCAAGGTACTGCTGCACCATCGGCGTATAAGCAGTTGTCATTCTACCGCCTTCCCTTTCAAAAGCCAGGTCTGCGCAGTTTCAATTTGCACCTGCACTTTATCCCCCAGCTCAAAATCACAACCTTCGACTGGCCATAAAACCAGCTTATTTGTACGCGTTCTTCCGCTCCATACTTTATTATTATTATTACTTGGGCCTTCAGCTAAAACTTCCAGTGTTTTGCCAACCAGGGCTTCATTACGCTGCAAGCTTGAAATATTCTGGGCTTCCATCAATAAATTCAGCCTAGCTTTTTTTATCTCTAACGGAACCTGTTCTTCCATCGCCGCAGCCGGTGTTCCAGAACGCTTGGAATAAATAAAGGTGAACGCAGCATCAAAACCAACTTCTTTTACTAAATTCAACGTATCATTAAAATCAGCTTCTGTTTCACCCGGAAAACCGACAATGATATCCGTTGTAATAGCAGCTTCAGGCACATAACGTCTGATCATGGCTACAAGCTCTAAATATTTTTCTCGTGTATAACCGCGGTTCATTGCTTTCAAAATTTTATTGCTGCCAGATTGAAACGGGATATGAAAATTTTCGCAAATATGCTCACATTCGGCAACTGCTTTGATAACATCTTCGTGCATATCACGCGGATGACTCGTCATATAGCGAATCCGTTCAACTCCAGGGATTTCATTTACACGGCGCAGTAATTTAGCAAACTGGTCTTTCACACCAAAATCTTTCCCATAAGAATTTACATTTTGCCCTAACAGCGTAAATTCTTTATACCCCTTGGCAACAGCCTGCCTAACCTCATCTACAATATTTTCTATACTTCGGCTGCGTTCACGCCCACGTACATAAGGAACAATGCAATACGTACAAAAATTATTGCAGCCATACATAATAGGAATCCAGGCTGAAAAACCGCTTTGACGAATACGCTCACCCTCAAATTCGCTTTCTTTTACTTCTAAACTATTATAAACACGCTCACCCTTTTCAGACAAATACTCAGCAAGTATTTCTTTAAACCCGTTGACATGAGCCGTACCGATCAACAAATCGATTTGCGGATGTTTTTTTATAAGCTTCTCACCATCTTTTTGTGCCATACACCCAGCAACACAAACTATCTGCCCTGGATGATTAGCTTTGACCCCTTTCAATTCACCAATTTTCCCTAAAATACGCTTTTCCGCACTCTCACGCACACAACAGGTATTTACTACCACAACATCTGCATCATGAAAATCCTCAGCAGCTTTATAACCAAGCTCCTGCAGCTGCCCAGCATAATGCTCAGCGTCACTTTCGTTCATCTGGCAGCCATAATTTAAAATTGCATAAGTTTTTGCAGTCACTGAATACACCTCATATTAAAATTGAAACTGCATATGGGCAGCCTCTCAAAATTATCTATATTATATTATATTATTATACCTTTTTCGGTTAGCAGTGGCAAATTTTAACAATTAAAATTTTAACCAAAAAAGCAGAGCATATGCTCTGCTTTTTGATGCAAAATATTCTTCTACTTATTTTTATACATTTTTTTATAATAATTTTGGTATTCACCACTTAAAATATCTTCCCACCATTCGCGATTTTCTAAATACCACTTAATCGTCTTCTTTATTCCTTCAGTAAACCTCGTTTCAGGTAACCAACCAAGCTCATTATGTATTTTTTTCGGATCGATAGCATAACGCATATCATGACCTTTACGGTCTGTTACATAAGTAATAAGTGATTCAGTTTTTCCTAACTCCTTGCAAATTAGCTTAACAATATCAATATTTCGCATTTCATTGTGTCCACCAATATTATAAACCTCTCCTATCTTTCCCTGATGCAAAATTATGTCTATTGCCTTACAATGGTCTTCTACATAGAGCCAGTCACGGACATTATTACCATTCCCATATACGGGTAAAAATTTGTTGTTTAAAGCATTAACAATCATCAAAGGAATAAGCTTTTCAGGGAAATGATATGGGCCATAATTATTAGAACAACGCGATATAGTTACTTGTAAGCCATAAGTACGATAATAAGCCAATACAAGTAAATCAGCGCCAGCCTTGCTGCTACTATATGGAGAACTAGTATGCAGCGGAGTTTCTTCTGTAAAAAATAGATCTGGTCTATCTAATGGTAAATCACCATAAACCTCATCTGTAGACACTTGATGATAGCGTTTAATCCCAAATCTAAGACAAGAGTCCATTAATGTAGATGTACCCCAAATATTAGTCTTTAAAAAGATACCAGGATCTTCAATAGAACGATCCACATGTGATTCGGCAGCAAAATTGACTACAATATCAGGCTGTACTTCTTCAAAAACCTTATCTATTGTACCTCTATCACAGATATCAGCCTTAATAAAACGGAATTTAGGATTATTTATAACACTTTTTAATGTCGATAAATTTCCTGCGTATGTGAGCTTGTCAATACATATAATATTGTATTCAGGATATTTCTCTAACATATAAAATATAAAATTTGAACCTATAAATCCGGCTCCACCGGTAACAATGATTTTCATATTTCCACCCTACATATAAAAATTATTTACACCATTTCTCCATATTGATTATACATCCACCCCATGAAAGTCCTACCCCAAAGCCAATGCTGAGAACTTTTTTAATATCTTTTTCTTTATTAGCCTCTAACATATCCACTAATGCAATTGGTATAGAACAAGAAACTGTATTTCCATATTCTTGTACATCATTCCAGTAAGGATAATCCTGTAAATAACATTTCATCTGTAAATATTCCAACATAAACTTATTTGCTTGATGGAACACAAAATAATCAATATCCACTCTTTTTAAATTAGTTTTTAAAAGAATTTTTTCAATAGTTTCCGGTACTACTTCCAGTGCAAAATCACTAATAGCAGAACCATTCATATATAAATTTAAATTGGTCCTATAATTATTAAATTGATCTATCTCTTTACTGATTTCAGTTTTTCCAAACATTTGCCGCATGCCGCCTACAGGCACTATCAAATTATCGTACCCTGAACCATTTGTCCCAAAGATAAACCCATCCAACCCTGATTTATGCTCATTATATCCAGATACCAAAGTAGCTGTAGCGGCATCTCCAAAAATAGGTAATACGGTATTATCTTTATTATTAATATGTTTACTATATGTTTCTGCTGTAAGCAATAAGATATTTTGTGCCTGTCCCGATTCAATCAATCCTTTTGCTATACTTAAACCATAAATATAACCAGAGCAACCCAGATTATAGTCAAATGCACCACAATCAGTAGAAAGTTGTAACCGATCCTGTAAAATACAGGCAGTGGTTGGCAAATAATAATCAGGAGATTGCGTACATAATATCAAAAAATCAATATTATTTCTATCTACACCTTCAGAAAACAATTTTTCAGCTGCTTTATATGCTAAATCTGATGCAGTTTCTTCATCAGTACATATATGTCTGCGAATAATCCCTGTTTTTTTAGTTAATCTATTTTGAGGATTAGTTTCAATATGTTCTGGCAATACATATGTAATATTCGTAATATATGCTTTCAACGATTCACCTTCTTTATGCTAAATAACCACCATCTACAATAATATCAGTGCCAGTAATCCAATGAGCCCTGTCGCTTAAAAGAAAAAGTACTGTACCACTAACGTCATCAACTGCTCCAATGCCTAAAAGATGATTATCCAATATTAATTTAGTATTATTTGTTTCTTCTAATATATCAGTCATATTGCTTTTTACCCATCCAGGACTAACAGTATTAATTCGCAATGCCTTTTTAGATATTTCTTTAGCAATTGATTTAACGGCTACCCTAATTGCAGCTTTTGCACTTGCATAAGCGAACATTCCCTTCGCAGCATTATATGAACCAGCCGAAGAAAATAATACAAAAGAAGCACCTTCATTAGCCAGTTTTGCTTTAGTACAAATCTGAATAAATTTTATACCTGCCCAAAATGAAATTTCATATATCTGTTTTGCTTCTTTTTCATCGTATAATTTAAAACTAGTAAGCTTAACAATTCCTGCAGCATGTACAGCACCACTTAGTTTACCATATTTTCCAACAAAATCGTTAATAACTGTTTCAACAAGAGTACTATTACATACATCTATTGCCGCAATAAAAATTTTATTTGGATATAAACTCTGTAACTTTTCAAGTTCATTTTCACGTCTTGCCATCGCTAAAACATTTGCTCCTGATTCGGCTAATTCGATAGCAATTTGACGTCCCATACCAGAAGACGCTCCAGTTACAACAAAATTTTCTCCACTAAAATCAAATTTTAAATTACTCATAGACAATCACATCCAGAATTTTCGTTTGAGATAAATCTGTTATGCAACTTGCACAAGCCAACCCTACACCAAAGCCACACAACATTACTTTCTCCAACTTACTACTATCATACTGCTCACGACACAACATTAGCGGAATGGAAGCAGAACTAGTATTGCCAGTTTCAGATGCAGCAAATGGTAATTTATCACGTACGACGCCAATTTTATCAGCTAAAGCATCTAATATTAACTTATTAGCCTGATGACATACATAAAGATCAATTTCGCTATTATCTATTCCCGTAAAATCCTCTAGCTTTTTCATATTTACAGGAACATCGTTCAGAGTAAAGTTCATGATTCCCATACCGTCAAGTGACAAGAGTCCCCCCCTATTATACTGCGATTTCCTATGTCTGCTATTTTCTGTAATAATTGCCTGATAACGATCTCCATAAGTATTAATGTTAAAAAATATTCCATCATTATCAATCTGCGATATAATACTTGCCGTTCCTGCATCACCAAAAATCAATCTAGTTGCCCGATCTTCCGTATCAGTTATTTTACTGATAGTATCCCCAGCTAAAACTAGGACATTATGGCATTGTCCAGATGCAATAAGCGCAGAAGCTAAATATAATCCTTGTACATAACCAGAACACCCTTCGTTCATATCAAAACAAATAATTTCTTCTGATAATCCTAACTTATTCTGCAGAAAATGCGATGTCGCCGGCAAATCCCAATCAGGAGTTTGTGTAATAAATATAAGTGCATCTATATCCTTTTTTGAAATTGTACTTTTCTCAAATAAATTACAGGCAGCCTTATAACATAAATCAGATGCAGTTACATCATCATCTGTAATTGCCAGCCTAAAAAAACCTGTGTTTTTACTGAATCTTTTTGCCTCCTTTTCTGTTATCAGTTGAGAAGCATAATCGACAATAGAAAAGTTTTTTGAAGGCAGACAGGCTCCAATCGCTTTTATACCTATATTGCTAAATTTGCTAAGCATTATTTCACCAATTCATATAAATCTTTGAGCGTTTTAGCGGCTTTTACATCACTTGGCAGTACTTTTTTACCATAAACAGCATTAGCCATTGCCATAAAACTTACTACGCTTAAAGAATCCCATTCTTCTAAATCAGACAAAATTGTTTCAGCAGTAATTTCCTCTTCACTATCTAGTACGTCTACCATTTTTTCAATAAATTTTTCCATTTTGAAAACCTCCTAAAATTTATATATTATTTTAAATCAGATATTAAATTAACATAGAGATTGCAGAATACCAAAAAGCTTCTCTCTCCTTTTGAAATAATCTGACTTAGAAAGAAAATATTGTTTTGATACCCAATCATTTAATTTTATAGTTTTTTGGTATTTTGCCCCAAACTTCTTATGTATACTTAAAACTTTCCTATTATTTTCATCAACATTCATTACTATTGTAGAAAACTTTTGTTCTATAAAAATAAAGTCATACAAAAGTAACATTGCTTCAATATTTTCAATAGAATCACCATAAGAAATATATCGGCCTCCTTCACAAATATTATTTTCATAATCGAAATCATAGCAGGATATAGTTCCAACAGAATTATGGGATTTATTTTCAATTATAAAAAAATAATCTCCATATTTTTCACGCTGTTTCCTAATCCAATATTTTTGACTTTCAATATCACCATTAACCTTTGGTATAAATTTAGTCAACTTTAAATCATTTCTAATTGCAAGAGTAAATTCTGCATCACTTTCTTCAGCACAACGTAATGTTATCCACTTGCCTAAAATCGGCTTTGTTATAGCCATACATGCCCCCAAAATAGTTGAATATTATTTAACAAATAAATTCACCACATCAATAACTTTTTGCACATCGTCATCAGTCAACCACATATGCAATGGTAAGGTAATTAAATGCTGACTTACTTTATGCGCATAAGGGCAAGTACCATTAGCATACATATACATTTTATATTCAGTATTATCGCGATAATGCACTCCACCATAAATATCTTGTTCAGCAAGTTTATTCAAAAGTACCTCTCTATCCGGCACAATTAATTCATAAATATGATAGGAACATTCATCATGATATGGTGCTCCAATAATTTTTATATTTTTATTGTCTTTGAAGGCAGCATTATAAATTTCAACAATCTGACGCCGTCGAATATTCTCTATATCTAAATATTGCAACTGTACAAGAGCAATAGCAGCCATGATAGCATTACCATTATATTTATAGCCAAGATAGTCCACATCATACTTCCATGCATAAGTTCCATGATTGGAACGTGTATATGTATCTTTATTAATCCCAAGCCATGCCATTTGTCGAGTAAGTTTATCATTATCTTCTTCTGCAAAACAAATCATACCACTATCGCCAGTAGGAAGATTCTTTACTGCTTGATAAGAATATACTGCTACATCTACACCTTTCCAGATCCCAGGACAAATACCATTTACTTTAGTTCCAGACATATGTGCTGCGTCTAGGATCAATTTTAAATTATACTTTTTACAAATTTCAATAATTTTGTCTAATTTGCCAACACGCCCACCATAACCGACAAATATTATTGCTCTTGTTTTATCATTAATCTTCTTTTCCACATCAATGGGATCTAAACAAAGATATTCATCGACATCGGCAAAAGTAGCATGCATATTTTCATACAAGATCGCATGATTAGTTGAAACAAAAGTAATGGGCGTCGTAATAATTTCATCGCCATCACTCCATTTATTCTGGAGTTTTAATATTTTAACAGCCAAATGCAAGCCAACTGTATTTGAATTTAGATAATATGCAAATTTATGGCCAGTATATTTTTTCCAGGCTTCTTCAAACTCAATAGTTTTAAACCCCATACCAGTCCAACCTTTTTCCAAACACTCTTTTATTGCATCTAAACATTCATCAATATGAAATTTGGGTTTTAATACTTGGATTGTCATTATTTTAATCTCCTTTATATACATTTATAATCCGGTCATTTAATTTAAAACATCATTTTTAATTCATCCAAAGTAGGGTTTATTTTATCTTTTTCGCTAAGAATAACTTCTTCTATATCAGGCCATTCTATCGATATACTTGAATCATTATAAATAATTCCTCCTTCATCTTCAGGATGATAAAAATCATCACATTTATAAACAAATTCTGCATAATCACTTAAAACGAGGAAACCATGTGCAAAACCACGAGGAATAAGAAGTTGCTTTTTATTTTCTTCTGACAAAATTTCCCCTACCCATTGTCCATATGTTATGCTGTCTTTGCGTAAATCAACAGCTACATCGAATACTTCACCTTTTATTACGCGGACCAATTTAGTTTGTGGATGCCTTCTCTGAAAATGCAACCCTCTTAAAACGCCTTTCCTCGAACTAGACTGATTATCCTGCACAAAAACATAATCAAGGCCTGCCTGTCTAAAATCGTTTTCATTATATGTTTCCGTAAAATAACCTCTGCTATCACCATATACAGATGGTTCAATAAGAAAAACATCTTTGATTTTAGTTTCAGTGAAAATAAATTTCCCCAACGTCTACACTTCCTTAGTATATAAATTTCCCATCGGCAACGTTTTTTAAATGCTGTCCATAGGGAGACTTGCCATAGCGCCTTGCGGAACACATTAAAGTTTCTTGATTTATCCAGCCATTTCTGAAAGCAATTTCTTCTGGAGCCGAAATTTTTACCCCTTGACGCTTTTCTATCATTTGAACAAAATCAGTTGCTTCAACAAGACTATCCATAGTTCCTGTATCTAACCATGCAAAACCCCTGCCGAGAATAATTCCTTTGAGTGTTCTGTCATTCAGATAAAGTTCATTAAGAGAGGTAATTTCTAATTCTCCTCTTACTGATGGCTTTACGCTTTTTGCGTATTCAACAACTCGATTATCATAAAAATACAATCCAGTTATACAATAATTGCTCTTAGGACGTTCTGGTTTTTCTTCAACTGATATTATTTTTCCGTTATTATCAAATTCCATAATTCCAAAACGCTCTGGGTCATTGACGTAATAACCAAAAATTGTCGCATATCCATGATTCGCATTTTCTACAGCTTGTTTTAACTTATCTCTAAGCCCACCACCATAAAAAATATTATCTCCTAGAATCATTGCACATAAATCATCTCCAATAAAATCTTCCCCAAGTAAAAATGCCTGCGCTAATCCATCAGGCGAAGGCTGTTCTTTATAAGCCAACCTAATTCCAAACTGTCTTCCATCACCAAGCAAATTTTTAAAATTAGGTAAATCTGCTGGGGTTGAAATAACTAAAATATCTTTTATTCCTGCAAGCATTAAAGTAGACAATGGATAATAAATCATTGGTTTGTCATAAACAGGCAAAAGTTGCTTTGAGGAAACCATCGTTAATGGGTACAGCCGTGTTCCTGCACCTCCTGCTAAAATAATTCCTTTCACTATTATTACCTCTCTGTTTTTTTATAATTTTGGCAATAGCTCTTCAAGATAAGAAATGTCTGTTTTATACCTCTGGCTTTTAAAGAATATATAAATTTATAAAGTTTATCAGCCAACGTAAAAATATAACATTGTATTCTTGATTGCTGCCAATTAATGACTTCTTTAACTTCAGGATAATATTGAAACTCCGGTACCATAGTCTTGATAGTATTTCTAAATTTCTTAACAGAAAAATTTTCCTTTAAATCAAGTTGAGCTGCTTTTAAATATTTTTGGCACAATTCAACGTTTTCAATACAAAAGCATAATGCCTGGTACCATGCTTCTGAAGAATTATCTACAAGAATGCCATTTTCCTTATCTTTCACAATTAAAGTGTAAGGCATGGTATTAGAATACATACCTAAAATACCAAATTTAGTATATTCAATATATTTATTAAAATATTTTCTATTAGCAAAATATGTGTTATCTAATGGAGCAAATCCAATATTAAAATTGCTTTCTTTCATAAATTTAATATATTCATCGAATGACAAAAGTGGAATAAACGTAATATTTTCATCGAATCCTACATCACCTAAATCCGGTTTTACACCAATAAATGTAAAATGCACTTTTGTGCTATACAACTTAAAAAAGTCATTTAATATTGGTTTTACTTGCTTTTCAAAAAATGCTGCATGGTCACTGCCTGCTGCATACACAAAATGAATTTTTTCTTTTCTATACCGTTTAATAAGAATTTCTTCAGCACAAACAGGAGTATCTACCACTACAGACCTTTTTTTATCATGTAACTCAGCATACTCCTTCGCTATCAATGGATTAGAACTCAATACTATATCAGATAAACTGATGCATTTTTTTGCACAAACTGTCCGCCAAAATATAGCTGCTTTATAATTGACTAAATCATCATCATAAAACACAGCATAAAAACGATTTGTTTCTTTTATTGCTTTTGCTATTCTAAGTGACAAAGGTGTAAATGGTCTAACTGCCAAATAAACATCACACCAGTTCAAATCTTCATTATTTATATCTGTCAAAAACTTAAATCTTGGCGTTGTATCCAATTCCTTAAAAACCAGTGTAAATGATGCTTTTATATATTCTGTAGTACTGTCAGATTTTTCTAATTCTATAAGAACTTTAGACATATAAACATCCTTTTATCTCAATTCTCTATAATATAATCAATGATATCCTTTATCTATCCGAATTTTAACATCATCAGTTGCAATCTTTTATTTTTCTTCACTCGTATAATTATTTTTTTTCAAAAATTTTTCTCTGAATCTATTTACGAGCCCTTTAACATTCCTATTTTTCACATATACTGATATAATACGAAGCCAACCTAATAAACGAAAAATATAATAACCAAATTTTATTAAATACAAGATTATTTTGGTCTTTAATGGATTAACTGTTGGCGCTTTAAAAGAACCTAATTCGGGAACATCTTTCACAAGTTTATTTAGCACTATGTCAGAACTGAAATTCTTATAAATATGCTTTTGTGCATTTTCAATACACACTTTCCTTAAATGGCAGCTTTCTATATATTGTTTTATTGAAAAGTACCATTCCTCTGGTGTATTATTGCACAATATCCCATTATACTCATTAATTATTACCTGATTATACAATTTACAATTGGAGTATATACCAGGAATTCCTGCAACAGTGTATTCAATATATTTATTAAAATATTTATATGTAGAAAATCCTTGAGATTCCAATGGAGCTAATCCAATATCAAAGTTCTCCTTAATCATATATTTTTTAAAATCACTATATACCATATGAGGAACATAGTGTATATCTAATTGTTGAGTATATTCTTCTAGATCAGGTTTCAGCCCCAAAAAATAAAGTGATATCTTCCCATTGTATTGAGCACTTAATATCTTAACTACTGGTTTAATGATTTTGTTAAACATATCAAGAGTTCCATCATTTACATACAACACAATTTTCACCTTGTTACTAATTGCATTATTGTTATATTGCAGATTGGCAATTTCTTCTCTCTCGATAATCGTATTGGTAACCACATATCTTTTGCTATTACAAAATTCAATGTACTTTTGGGCTAGCAAAGGATTGACAACCAAAAGACAATCAATATATTGCAATATTTTCTTCAAATATTTCTGTCTTAGTGACCAGTAACCTTCACCATCTTTTCCATACTCATTATTCAATCCTAAAAAATCATCATCCAATATCAGAATCCAGTATTTACCAATACTATGACAATATTTAGCTAATCCCCATTCAAAAAATGATGTACTACGAACAGATATGATTATATCGCACCAACAAATATCCTCAGGTTCTAAATAACGTATTAATTTATCTCTAAAAAAAATCTTATCCTGCTTTTCTAACAGTTTAGCCATTCTAATCATTTCGATACCGCAAGGCTCTAACATTTCATACACAATCAACACATTACTCATTGACAACCTCTTAGTTATTAACTATTTTTATTTTGAGATGTACGTAGCATATAATATTGATAAACCATCATAAAATTGCTATTCTTGCTGAATATCGAACTAATAATGTACAGCATAACAGCAGCCACTATTTGCATACACAATAAAACAATTCCCTCAGCCACACCAGTCCAACTTATCCATTTTACTAGGAACACAATCATTATAGACATTATAAAAGACGGAAAAATATCTACTACTAACTCTTGCAATGTATACCCAATAAATTTTTGTAACAAAAATTGAGTAACTAATACCACAATAATGCTCACAATAAAATTTGTAAGCAACAAAAAATATACGGAACCTTTTATAAGAAATACGACAACAATTAGGCATAATAACATTAAACTAAATCGCAAAACCTCTATTAACACACATAATCTACTTTCACCTTTAGCAAAAAACACATTATACCCAATTGCGCGTATTGGATTAATTGCATAATACAAACAAAAAATATTCATCAAAGGTATAATTGAAATCCATCTATCTGTTAAAATGACTGGTATAAGTATATCGGATATACCAATCAAACCAAACATCAATGGAAAAATTATATATACACTTAATGACATTATTTTTCTAGTCATATACTTTAATTCATCGCTATTATTTTGATGTGAAGCTAGTGTTGGCAGCAATGCGCTATTAATAGCATTATATACATTAAGTCCTATCGTTTCCGGCAGCATATTACCACGATTATAATAACCTAAATCTATTGTAGAATACGATTTCCCAATAACTAAAGAACTCATGTTATTACCGCAAAAATCAAGAAATGCTGTCCCAATTACCCCAAAAGAAAATTTTGAAACACTATAGGCAATTCTTTTAGAAAACCTAAATGACACTTTCCAACTAAAAAATATGATCATAAAAAACATATCTAAACAGCTACTCAATAATTGTTGAACTACTAGAGCCCAAACACCATAACCGTAATAAGCAAATATAACACCAACTATACCTGCAAAAACACTGCTAATTGAAGAAGATATAGCCATTTTTTTGAAAGCCATTTCCCTCGTAGCTTTAGCCCTTATAACAGTAGTCACAGATTGAAATAAGATTACTACTGTTATAATTCTCAGCACATATTTCAATTCCGCACTATTATAAAAATCTGCAACAAATGGTGCACTAAAGAAAAAACTAAAATATAAAATAACAGAAAAAATAAAACTCATACAAAAAACCGTTGAATAATCTTTATCACTTATTATTTTTTTCTGTATTAATGCTACATTGAATCCATTGAGTATAAAAATATCTGAAAATGCTATAAAAACAGTCGTCAAAGCAATGATACCATAAGCCTCAGGTTCAATTAAACGTGCTAATAACATTGCTATTATAAAACCAATGATTTTTCGGAACATTATATCTGTAAATTTCCAAATAACACTATTAGCAAATTGTTTTTTTGTAACTTTTTCCAATATCCAAGTCTCCACATTTTTAATAAAATCAGATACAATACAGTTATTAATAGCTTCAAGTATCAGCGAAACAACATATTATCATATAATGTTGCAAAAACGTCATGTGATGGCGTAGAATAAATATAAAAAGAAATCATCAATATTATAGTAATAAAAGTTATGAAACAATACGACAATCTATTATCATTTTCAATCTTTATCTTTCTATATATAAACTCACCCCAAAGTGAATAATAAATTAATAAAGTTCCATATAATAATCTTTGGTATTCCGTAGATACTATGTATGCTGGTATTGTAAATAACAGACAAAAACTAGTATTTTTATATAATGTAATTCTTCTAAAATATGTTTCATCATTTTTATCCATATTGATGTGTTCTTTATCATAAGGAATGCTGTTAATAATATACCTGCCCATAAAATTAATAAGAATATAAAATATCACAATGAAAAAACTATTAGCAAGTAATCCAAGAATATTAAAACGGTGTTCATATTCTCTTGATGACATAGACAACCATTTTCCTAGTTTATGAGCCCAAAAACCGTCATCAAAAATTCTAAAAATGTAACTTCCCAGGCTATTACTGCCTAAGATACAACTGATAATAATAATAAATAAAAAAGCAGCCGCATACTGATATTTATTTATTCTTTTTCTAAAAAATATGAATAATAAATAAAAAAGAGTGGAAATATGAAAAAGTGCTGCTATAGAAATGCCAATTATATACTGTATAATGCCACTCTTCGTATTTTTTATTAAAAATGGAATAGAAAAACAAACAATCGCAGATGCCATTGCAAAACGGATACCAGAAACAAAAGGAATAAACGGCCATAATAAGTACATGGCCAATGTAAAATTTGGTCTATTGCTTAACCGTAGTATAGTAAAATTAATTATAATGACATATATTAAAGCAAATATCATACGAAACTCTTGATAAGATGCTCCAATTCCTTTAAAAAAGATACATAATTGCACAAATCCAAATTCATAAGCTTTTCTAGCCCATGCGCTATCACAATAGGTATACAAAATCTCATATGATTTATAGTCAGGAGTATATATATTGAGTCCGGCTAATATATATAAATATATTATAGTTATACGATAAATAATTGTGTTTCTAGATTTCAGTATATTAAAAATAAATAATAATATAGGAACAACAAGAGAAAATACTATCATAATGATTTTTCATTCACATTTTTAACAATATATTTCAACATATCTTCAAAATAGATATGTTCCAATACTTTTGCATCAACTTTTTCATATGGTGTATTCATAAATTCAGATAGCCTATTGAAATCGTCTTTCCCCAAAATAAAAATATTATTTTCATTATAAAAATCATAATTAACAAGATAACTGCAATCAGTAATTAGTTTAATATTATGTATCAATGATTCCATAATCCGCATTGTAATCCCATATTGTGCACCCTGTGATAGATGCAGTATAGCTTTACTTTTTCCCAGATTTTCTAATACCTCTTTATATGGCATTATTGGTCTATAACGTTTATTTCTTTTGGAAAACCATCTTCTTTCTGCTACTATATTGATATAAGTTTTCAATCCTAAATCATTAAATTTTTTCTCTAAACTTAATAGATAATCTAATCTACCTTTATCTTTACCAATATAAAAAACGTCATAAATAGGTTCTTCTTTTTTCACTTTATATATTTTAAAATATGCAACTCCATCATAAAGATTCAAATTATATTTTTCACTATCAACTTTATCACAAGTCCATATACTACACCAATTTCGCTTTAATTTATTAGGGTTATTATTATAATTCACTTTATTTGTATAAAAAATAATAATTTTACTATCTGGATTTTTTTTATGTAGCCAATCCAAATAATCAGGAATAATCAAAGCTTCTGAAAGAAATAATATTTCTTTTTTTGTAATATTAGCATTATTAAACCAAATACATTTAAATGGTAAACCTAATCTAAAATGCATTTCTCTTAGTACACGCGGGAAAAAGGAATTACCATAATATGGATTTTTAATATCATAACCAGACTCTTGTAATGGTTCATTCACAAAACCGTTAACTAATGGCATTATAAATCTAATATCATCAAGAAATTTATTCATTTTCGCTTTCCATCCTATTAGAAAATAAATATCTGCCGATTACATAACTACAACTTAACAATGCCCCAAATAAAAATGAAATACCAATATTTCTTTTTTTATTTGGTTGTATAGGTGTATGAGGTATATCTCTACTCTGTATAATTTCTACTTTAGGAAAAATATAATTTTCTTCAGTGAATTCTAATTTATTAGTAATATATTTCAGTTTATTATTAATTTCATCAAAGTTTGAATCAATATCAATCGCTATGGCTCTAACCATTGCGATATCTTCTTGAATATCTTTCACTACTTCATTATGAAATCTTTGTCTATCCGTTTCATACATTATTTTATTTATCTTTTCTGCCATCCCTGGAAGAACTGCATTACTTTCTTTCAAAACTTCATCAACACTACCAGCTTCAAAAATACATACTATTAAAGATGAATCTTGCAATCTTCTTACATCTATTAGACCTCCTTCTGGCTTAATATTATTTTTTAATATCTCTACGTAAGTGTTAATCTGAGTTACGCTAACATTATCAGGAAGCCTCAAAAACATATTATGTCGATATATTGGTTTCAAAATAATAAAATTGTAAACTATAGCACTCAAAATAAATACTATAGTTACCATACTTATCAAGCGTAAGTTCTTTTTTAGTTCTGCATATAGTTCGCGTAAATCAACTTCATCTTTATCATTAGTGTTATCTTCTTTCATCATTTTTCTCTGATCTGCTCCCTTTTTTCCTTAATTCTAAGATCTGAAATATATAATCTATAAATATTCAATCTATACTAGATCTCAAAAATTTTTTATAAAATATATTCCTAACTTTATTAGGAACGCATCTAATAGCGCTGCGAATAAATACATTCCGTATAAATTCATAAAAGTTTATATAATCGTTCTCATACATGAATATTTGAAATTTAATATCTTGCTTCAAATATTTATACCCACCTCTACGAGAAAACATATCATCGTCTGCTCTAACAGAAACTAATACATCATGTAAATTTGCCATGATATAGCCTTTTTTCATTAAACGCAACCATAAATGATAATCTTCAAACCATAAAAAATCTCTATAATTACCACTACTTATTACCGCTGAGCGCTTAAAAAGTACAGTCATATGACGAAAAGGATTACGTTTTTTAGAAAATTTTACTATTTCATCATGAGTCAATGGTAAAATAGTTGCACTGTCAGGAGCATTTATATTCTTACTGAATTCTTCAATACAAGTACCAAGTACAGCCACCTCTGGATGGTTAGCAATATACGTTAATTGCTTTTCAAACCTTTCTAATTTTGAAATATCATCTGTATCCATTCTAGCAATTAATTCATTAGAACATGATAAAACACCATCTCTCAGTGCTAATCCTAGTCCCCTATTTTCTTTAAATTCTAAAAATTTGAAGAATTCATATTTAGTAGAAAACTTATCTAATATCATTTCTAATTCATGTGTTAATGTTCCATCTTTAACTATCACAATTTCATTCGGAACAATTGTTTGTTTTAAAATACTATCAATCGCCAGCTCCAAATATTCAGCCTTCTCATTTTTATATACTGACATTAGTACAGAAAAATTTTCCATTAATACGCACCTTTTCTAAATAAAACAACTTTAAAAGTTCTGAATAACATAACTAAGTCTATCCATATACTCCAGTTACGTACATACCAACTGTCGAGCAGAACACGTTCAGAATAATCTATATCGCTGCGTCCGCTTACTTGCCACATTCCAGTTATACCTGGTTTTACCATTAGATAGTCACCAACATATTCACCATAACGTTCCAGTTCTTCTTGAATAATCGGCCTTGGCCCTACAAGGCTCATTTCACCTTTAAGAACGTTAAATATTTGCGGCAACTCATCCAAACTGGTTTTACGCAGAAAAGCTCCTGATTTTGTTACTCGCGGATCATTCTTCAGTTTAAAACCATGTGCCCATTCTGCTTTTACTTCAGGATCATTTTGTAATAATTCTTCCAACTTTGCTTTAGCATCTACGCACATACTCCGAAACTTATAGCAAGGAAAAGGCTTCCCATTTTTACCTATACGCATATGCTTGAAGATTACTGGTCCTGGCGAATCTTTGTATATCCATAGTGCAATAAACAATAAAAGTGGTGATATTAAAATAGTCCCTACCAAAGTCACTACAAAGTCAAACATTGTTTTTATATACCTATTCAACGGTCTTGCCAGATTGTTTTTTAACCGTAATAACATCAATTTTTCATTAAACAAACTTTCTACTTCAATTCCACCCATTGGTATACCAACAAGGTTAGGAATAATTCCCATATTTTTCACAAGTGGCTGCACTTTATAAATCAGTTGTGTCAATTTTTCTTGTTCTAATCCAGGTGCAGCTATTAAAATATTCTGAACTCCAGTCTGTCTTACGACACTTTCTACATCAGCAAAACCGCCTAAAACCGGGAATTTCTTTAAAATACTTTCTTCAACATTATTATCTTCCAGTAGTCCAATTATTCTATAGCCCATACCAGCATCACCAATAATACCATTTACAAGTAATTCTGCTGTTTTACCAGCACCAATAATCAAAACTGGAATTTGTAGAAAATTAAAATATTCTAAGATTTTTTTTATTAGATAACGAAAAACAGTCAATGAAAAAAAAGTTAACCCCCAAAATAAAACAATGAATAATCTTGAGGTAGAATTTGTAATTTGACCTATATACAAAACAATAATTACTGCTACAGTCCCATAAATTGATGCTTGAAATAATTTCTCTATCAACTTCCAAAACTGCATTCTACGATTGTAAAGTTGTTCAACATTTATAAAAATTAAATACAACAATGGGAACACAATCCAAAAATTCAACCATGAAATATGCAGTACCACCCCATTAGGTATTAAGAAATTACGTATAGCAAAAGCAACTTGTTCAGCGCTAACAATTGCAATATAATCTACTATAATCAAAAGTATCGGCAGTAAGAAAGATGTATATCTATCTGCTGCCGATATTTTATATTCACTAAAACTATGCAAATTTTCCACGCTCCTGAAACTATCTAAAATGAATAATACGAAACAGATCGCAGCGTACTTTCATTGTAATAAATTTTATAATTTTATTTTACAATCATATTTCTATTATTGTAACACTTTTGTTATAAAAAAGCTATATTTTAAAGCAATAATATGGCTTTTTTATTTCCCAATCCTTTTAAATTCTTTCATAAATAAAAGCAGTTTTATTTATGAAAGAATTTAAAATTTGAGAGTAAAAAGAGCAGTAACCTTTAAGGTTACTGCTCTTTTTACATTATTCGTATTTTATTTAAATTCTACTTTTAAATGCTGTCGTTCTACTAACCTTTGGAATTTATATTTCGGATAACCAACCATTAAAGCGCCTACTATTTTTTGCTTAGCCGGCACTTCTACCAAGTCAAGCAATGGTTTATATCCGGCTATACCACAGGTTTGAATAAATCCGGCAATAGTCGTTCCCATGCCGATAGTCGGTGCATAAAGCTCCGCATAAGCCCAAGACTGTTCTGCATTACTAACACCAGTTGTATTTAATCTACGGGCCAATGCAAAAATCACCATCGGTGCGTTGCGGGCAATAATATCCTGACCACGCTCGCGATAAGCTCTCAATACAGTAGTAAAATATCTGCTGTTAGAACTTCCTTCTGCAATTTCCTGTTCCATCCACTGTGCTGTAGCCTCAGCAATAGCTCTGATTTTTTCCTTATCACTAATTACTATATAATACATTCCCTGTGAATTACCTGCTGTTGGCGCATAGCGGCATACTTCAAGCAGTTTACGTACATCAGACTCAGTTGGTGGCTGCGGTTTAAACATACGAACTGATCGACGCATCCGCAAAAAATTATATGCAGTTTCAGCATCTAAAACAGGCATCGGCAGTGGTAATTGTTCTTCTAGCGGCACATATTTATTATCCATAGCAGCCGTTGGGCAAATAGCAACACAATGGCCGCAGCTCATACAACCTCTATCAAAATTGCATTCAGGTCCAAGCTCTCCCATTGATAAAATACATGATGGACACGCCTCTACACAAATACCACATTTTATACATTTATCATAATCAACTTTCAGTAAGTCCATCTTCTAGCACCTCAATCTTCGAAATGAATGAATTCCAATCCGCTGAAGTCAGTATAAAATTGTGCATTTTTAAAAGCTTTGGCACATAATTCTTTATCTTTATTAACAACACCGTCAGCATTGGCGATTCCCAAATAAGCACAAGCAGACTGTGCTGCAAAAGTTTGAGCATGTTCCAATAATGCCTGCTTATCAGAATCGGCAATAGTACCTTTATTGGGATAAACATCAGTAGCCACCAAAATAAAAATCAACTGCTCACCTTTCTTAGCCACTACATGTGGAATCTCACTTTTATTAGGTTGAGCGAATTCTATTTCAAAACCTTTTTCAGTAAGATGCTGCAGCAATACCTGTAATCCAAACTCATGAATTTCTTGAGTATTCATTAACTCAAATGCCATGAATCATTCTCCTTTGCTATATTATAGCTTTATTATATCATAAAAAAGCTATCTATCTCCAGCGATATTCTAAGTACTGTTATCCAACAAAATATTATCACAAACATTTAGATAACAAAATAAAAAGCCTGCTTTTTTAGCAGGCTCAATTTACTGGCTCCCCGAGTAGGACTCGAACCTACAACAACTCGGTTAACAGCCGAGTGCTCTACCGATTGAGCTATCGGGGAATAAGTCTTTCAACGAAGAATATTATATTACTCTACGATGTTATTGTCAACGTTTTTATTTAACGCGTCAGCTTGTAAATAAGCGCGTTACAAATAGCTGCAGCTACATTACTGCCACCCTTACGGCCACGAGCAACTATATAAGGAATACCAGTTTTCATAATGATTTCTTTAGATTCCACAACATTGACAAAACCAACGGGAACACCAATAACAAGCTCAGGCTTAATCCTGCCCTCTTTTACAAGTTCATCTAAGCGTACTAAAGCCGTAGGAGCGTTACCAACAGCAATAATTACAGGCCCCTCTACTTCACAAGCTTTTTCCATACAAGCAGCAGCACGTGTAGAACCAGCTTCTTTCGCTCTTTCTGCCACATCAGCATCTGCCATAAAGCAAACCGCTTTGCCGCCAAGCTTATTTAAACCAGGTTTATTTATCCCCACGCAAGCCATATTAGTATCAGTAACTATAGTAGCGCCCTTTTTCAGTGCTTCTAAAGCTTTCTCTACTACACCATTCGAAAAATGCAGCGTACGTGCATAATCAAAGTCAGCAGAGGTATGAATAACCCTTTTTACAATACTAAGTTTCTCTGGATCAAGCTGGATCTCCCCCAATTCTTCAGCAATAATCTCCATACTGCGTTTTTCAATATCAGCCGGTAACACATTTTGTAATTCCATATTACTATCACCTTTCTTCAATTTATTTTTCAATTCCTACTCTTGCCGCTATACCATTATCAAAAGGATGCTTACGCTTACAAACCTCAGACACATAATCTGCTAAATCAAGTAAAGCTGAAGACGGGTTCCGTCCAGATAAAACAACCTCTAAACTCTGCGGCTTATTTTTCAGAAAATCAATTAATTGTCCTTCATCAAAAACACCTGTATTACAAGCACCTATAACTTCATCAAGAACCAATAATCGTACTTCTTCCTGTTCCAGTTTGGTCTTAATTCTAGCAAATAACCGCATATGCTCCCGCAGGACTTCCTGTTTCTCATCCGCAGTCATCTGAAAAGTAAATTTTTTAGTTTCTTTACCCCTTAAGACTTCAATATTTGAAAGCAATTCTAAAGATTTCAATTCTCCGGTAAGACGGCTTTTTAAAAATTGTACGAATAATACTTTATTGCCATGCCCCGCACAACGTATACTTAATCCTAGACAAGCAGTAGTTTTACCTTTCCCGTCCCCGCAATAGATATGAATTAACCCATGCTCCATCTTACACACCGGCTTCCAAAATCTCATAAATTTTTTTCATATCAATATTTTCACGTATACTATTTGCCAAAATATCATACTGCTGCTTTTTATAATCATTAAAATTAATAGTTTTAATATCGTCTGGCTTCATACCCTTTTTAGCAAGTAAAGCTTCCACCACAGATTTAGCAATACCTTCACCATCAAATACTCCATGCACATATGTACCATATACGTTCATAGTATCACTAACATTCTGAGATCCTTCTGGACTTATTTCACCTGCTTCGTGAATAGGTTTCATCAATGTCAACGATTTACCATCATCAAAATTAGTTATGCCGGAATGTATTTCATAACCATAAAAAGAGCGGCCGGTTAACGCGCTGAAAATACCTTTTACTTTGCCAAAATATCCATCTACCTGAATAGTGCGTTTTTTCTCAGCAAAAATGGTTTCAACATCCAAAAGACCTAATCCTGCAGTATCTCCGCCTTCTTCTACTCCATATGGATCCGAAAGATTCTTCCCCAACATTTGATAACCGCCGCAAATACCAAAAACCACTGTACCAGCATGAGCGCGTTTCATTATCTCTGCTTCCAATCCATTTTGACGCATCCATTTTAAATCACCAATAGTATTTTTTGTTCCCGGAATAACAATCATATCCGGATTTTTCAACTCTGAAACTGATTGCACATAACGCAGCGATACACCTGGTATAAGTTCAAAAACATTGAAATCAGTATAATTAGACATTCTTGGAATACGGATAACAGCAATATCTACTGCCTGTACTTCTGTATGTGTAGTTAACCGTTCTGATAAACTATCCTCATCTTCAATATCTACATGCAGCATTGGCAATACACCAACAACAGGCACCCCCGTTTTCTCTTCTATCATTTTCAAACCAGGACGCAATATCTCGACATCACCGCGAAATTTATTGACAATGATACCTTTAACCATCGCTCTTTCATCTTCCTCAAGCAACATTAAAGTTCCGTAAATAGAAGCAAAAACACCTCCTCTGTCTATATCGGCAACTAAAAGCACCGGTGCTTTTGCCATCTTTGCCATACCCATATTAACTATATCCTGTGATTTTAAATTGATTTCGGCTGGACTTCCAGCACCTTCGATAACAATCACATCACTACTTTCGGATAATTGACCATATGCTTTCATAATATCAGGGATCAAATTTGTTTTAAATTTGAAATATTCTGCAGCTGTCATAGTTCCAATAGCTTCACCATTAACAATAACCTGTGAGCCTGAATCACTGGTTGGTTTCAGCAAAATAGGGTTCATCAAGGCACTTGGTTCAATGTTGGCCGCTTCTGCCTGCACAACCTGCGCTCTTCCCATTTCTGCACCATTACGAGTAATAAATGAGTTCAATGCCATATTTTGAGATTTAAAAGGTACTACTTTATAACCATCTTGATTAAAAACACGGCATAAACCAGCTGTCACCAAACTTTTACCGGCATTAGACATTGTTCCTTGTACCATTATAGCTTTAGCCACGCATATCACTCGCTCTCATTAAAAATGTCAGGATATCCTGATAATTATTTATTTTTACTGGTATAGCAGCAGTATTGATTTGTGCAGCAACTACAGGAACTGCATTTTTATTATGTTTTCCATTAATAGAACTTGTTACATGATCACCACAAATAACAATGCGTAAAGGTTCCTGTATATTATTTATAATTTTCTCTAAAAACTCTTCGTCAATAGCACTTATAAACTCAGCTTTGCTCTGATAATCATATCTGTGTGCTGCTTCATCTGCACCGTTAAAATGCGTTAAGGCAAAATCATGTTCTTTCAACATATTTAAGGTCGCTGTTGCCTTGGCAGCAATATCAGTATCTATATCCGCTGTCACTCCAGCGATTTTAGGAGCCGTCAAATGCAATCCTTTTGCAATGCCTCTGACAATTTCTGCTTCGCAAATTGCTGCACCTTTCAACCCATGCAAAGCTTGAAATCCAGGCAACGTTTTACGTTCTGAAGGCCCCCAGGGATAAAGCATATAACGAATGTCATCATGGTTAAAACGTTCCAGCCTTTTCGCTGTTCCTTCAATAAAATGCTTTAACAGCAAAGACTGCTGTTTTAATTCTCCTAAAAGTAGGTCAACATTCTTTCCCATACTCTCGTGAGGCGGAGAAATAACACAATTGTCCAAAATCCTTCTGTCTTTATCTAAAATCAACAGATTACGATACATAGACAAATGCATAAATTCTATGCCCTGCCAAAACTCATCGCATGCTTTAGCTGCTTCTGCCATGCTTTCTGCCGAAAGTCCCTGACCATTAAAAGATACCAGCGTATTATCTTTGTTTATTGAAACCAGGTTACAGCGTAATACCATCTCATATTCCGAAATATCCCTACCATGCGCCAACAATTCCAAATACGCTCTATTTGTTGGGAAATCCCGCTGCTGTACACCAAGCAAGCGCAAAATACAACTCAAACTTTCAGGAATGAAATCATTCTCACAAATGCTTACTTCACTGTATGTTCCCAGCTTAATAAGAGTATCGATATTTTTATGTTCAGCATATTGGAAAGGTGTCAATCCATTCAAAGCAGGAATATGATCATCACCTAAGCCATCAATAATTACCAATAATGAGCGCATTACGTCTAACTTCCTTTATCGCTTTAATTAAAGCCCGATTTGTATATCGTGTTTTTACTGCAATCCGATAATACGTTGGCCCCAAATTATGGTAATTATTACACTCTCTAATCAAAAAGCCATGCTTACGTAAAAGTTCTGCCAAATTTTCAGGTTTCTCCAATTTAAAAAATATATAATTGGCCTCAGAACCAAATGTTTTTGCTCCCAAGCCTTCCAATTGTGCAGTAAGATACTGCCGTTCAACACGAATCAACTCTTTGCTGGCCAGTAAGTAATTTTCTTCATCTAAAGCCGCAATACCAGCTGCTTGTGCCGGAATAGAAACATTCCAGTCCTGACCATTTTCATGCAGTCCTTTTATCAACGACACATCAGACGTCATGCAATAACCTAAACGTAAGCCTGGCATCGCATATGTTTTTGTAAATGCTTTCAATATAATAAGATTGTGATATTTATCTAGTTTCGAACATAGCGAATATGCTTTATCGCCATCCACAAAATCCATAAAGCATTCGTCTAATAGCAGCTTTGTACCTGTACGGCAGCATTTTTCCAATACCTCCAGCAATAAATCTTCATCTATTAATTTCCCAGTCGGATTATTAGGATTGCATATTACGACCAAGTCTACTCTGCTATTGATTTTTTTCAGCAGATCATATCCTGCAATAAAGTTTTTTTCTTCCTGCAATTCGTAATAAGTAAATTTACAATCAACTGTCCGCAAAGCTTTTTCATAATCAGCAAAAGTTGGAGCCAATAATACAGCACGGCCAGGCTTGACTGTTAAGGCAAGTTTAAATAAAACATCAGCAGCACCATTGCTTATGAAAAGATATTCTTTTTTTATATTCAAATATTTAGCTAATTTCTCTATTAGTTCCCTGCATAAAGGATCTGGATAATTAACGCAGTTTTTGATTGAATTCTTAATAGCCTCTTTTACAGATACAGGTAAACCTAATGGATTAACGTTTGCTGAATAATCAACAATATTTTTCCCTAAGCTGTTATTTTGCTCACTGTAAATATCTCCACCATGTACAGATTTATACATATTTTCCACCCTTTAGCTTTTAATAAAAAGCTCCAGTAAATAAATTAATGCAAAAACTAAAATACTTAAAACAGCTGTCATATACATCAAATTATTAGTCTGGACGATATCTTCCGGTTCAACTTGTCTGATATCATCACCAATAGTATCTTTAGGCACCCATTTTCCAAAATAAAAATGTCCGCCGCCTAACTGAATATGAAGGGCGCCAGCAGTTACTGATTCCGTCATTGCAGAATTAGGACTTAAATGATTGTAACGGTCACGTTTAAAAATCTTCCAGGCTTTTTTTGCATCCAAACTTAAAAGATAAGCTGCAACTATCATACATATTCCAGCAACACGCGCTGGAATATAATTAGCAAAATCATCTAATTTTGCCGCACAACGCCCAAAATATAAATATTTGTCATTTTTATAGCCAACCATGGAATCCATGGTATTTATTCCTTTATAAAGAAACGCAAGCGGAGCTCCGCCGATAAACATATACAGCATTGGAGCAATAATTCCATCTGCAGTATTTTCAGCAACAGTTTCAACTGCCCCTTTAGTCACTTCTGATTTTGTAAGTTCTTTAGTATCCCGTCCAACTATCCACGAAAGTTTCATTCTAGCATCTGTTAAATCATTATTTTTTAACGCAGTATAAACTTTCATACTTTCTTCACGTAAACAACGCGTTGCAAAAATTTGATAACACATAAAACTCTCTACAGCAAAAGCCAACCACGGATTGATTTTTTCTGCCAAAGCTAATACTAAAAATGGAACACAAAACGAAAAAGCAAGCACTAATATTACTAATACAGCGCCTCCTACCAATAAGCCACGCGAGCTTTTTCCAAAAATACTGCGTAGCAGCTTTTCTAAAAAGCTTATCAAATTTCCAATTAAACAAATCGGATGAGGCAGCCAACGCGGGTCGCCAATCAGCAGGTCTAAAATAAAGCCCGCTATAATGGCAAATAAAAGCATCATAATCCAATTCCCCTTAAATAAATACTAACAGCTAAAACCATCAGTAGATCAATCCCGTTTTTTTGCAAATTCATCACAGGCACGAATAAAATTTCGTGCAAAATTTATATTTCCCCATAAGTGAATGTGTGGATAGCCAGCATACAGAACTTTATTAGCATGACTACAACTCCATTCAGAAATTCCTGAAGCTTTCAAGGCTAAAAAATCATGCCCATTATTATTACTGTCGGAATAATGAAACTCATGTCCATTTATTTTCTCACCGATTTTGCAAAAAACATTATCACTTTCAGCAGTCAATGTTATATATCCAAAGCGGTTAAGCTTTGCCGTCATAAAGGTTTCTCCGCTTATTGCACCTGTCCACTCATAAATCTCTCCCGAAGCTGCTTGAAAACGCTCCAAAAGATACATGAATCCACCGCATTCAGCAAAACAAGGCTTACCTATTTTTAGAGCAGTTTTAATGCTTGTACGCATTGATATATTCTCTGCCAGCTCTTTTGCATAAAGCTCAGGATAACCTCCTCCTAAAATTATTCCATCACATTCTGGCAATTCTTTATCAACAAGAGGACTAAACGTTATTAGTTCGGCACCAAACTCCTGCAATAAATCTAGAGCGTCCTGATAATAAAAACAAAAAGCTTTATCCTGTGCTATTGCTATTTTTACTTTAGCTACACTTGCAACAGGCTGTTCTTCATAAACAAGATCCTCAGCACTGTTTGCAATACCCAGCAATTCATCAAAATCAATAGTCTTAACTGCCTGTTCTGCTAATCTGCTGATAATTTCCTGCAAATCACCAATTTCTTCTGCGGTTACTAATCCCAAATGTCTGCTTTCAAAATTGCAATCATCCATATGAGGCAAATAACCGACTAATTTAACACCTGTTTCCAACTCAATTACTTCTTTATAAAACTTATAGCTCATAGCAGTGACATTATTAAGTATTGCGCCTCGTACATTCGCGTCAGGTCTGAATTCTTTAAAACCTTTTATTAAAGCTGCCAAAGACAAAGCTGCACCTTTTCCATTGATGACTAAAATAACCGGCGTTTTAGTTACATGAGCTAAATCATAAGCACTGCACTGCTCTGTTTTACCCATACCATCATAAAATCCCATAGCGCCTTCAAGTACGGCTATATCACAATCACAAGCATTTTTTGCCAGCAAATACTTTGTTGTTTCCCTGCCTAACATAAATAAATCCAAATTACGTGACTTAGCACCAATTACGCGCGAATGAAACATTGGATCTATATAGTCGGGACCAGATTTAAAGGCGGCTACTTTGTACTCCTGATCAAGCAAAGCTTTCAGCAAGGCACATACTACAGTAGTTTTTCCACTGCCACTATTTGGGGCAGCAATCATGAAACGAGGCAAAAACATTTCAGACATTTTACTCACCCTTTTTCAACGCAGTCATTATATAAACAGGGTTTTGGGCCATCATCAAATTATATGCCCCTAGTTTTTTACCACGGGCGGCAAAAACATTAACAATCTCTAAATCATACTCTGAACGGGTTTTATAATATTCAACAACTTCTATTAGTGTTTCTAGTGTAATTGCATTGATAACAACCCGGCAGTCAGAATTCTTTGTATAAATAATATCAAGCATTTTGCATAAGTTACCACCGCTGCCGCCAATAAATACGCAGTCAGGAGCAGGCATATCAACAATTTGTTCCGAAGCTTCTCCGGCAACAATATCCAAATTATTAACAGCAAATAACGCTTTGTTTTTCTCAAGTAATTCCAATGCCAAAGGGTTGCGTTCAAATGCCCATACACGTCCAGCTTGAGCCTGCAATGCCAATTCTATCGAACAAGAACCTGTTCCCGCACCAATATCGTAAATATTATCCGTTACTTTTGGCATCAATTTGGAAATTGAAACAGACCTCACCTCTTGTTTCGTCATTGGAACTTTACTGCGAATAAAAAGATCATCATTTAAACCATGGACAGTGTATTTAAAGTCATTAGCATGTTCATTCAAAATCATCATCACAGACAAAGAAGGAAACTCCAATTTACTGATTTCCAACGCCGTACCATAAGTGATTTTTTCTTCTGGATAAGAAAGGTTTTCACCAACATATACCTTTACATCTGCCATACCATGATCACAAAGTTTCAGGCATAGTTGATTAGGAGAATGCTCGCCTCCGGTAAGTGAAAATACTTTACTGTTTTGCGCTACTGCAGCAATTAGATTTTGATTTCTGCCATGCATACTGACAATTTTAGCATCATCCCAAGCTATATTTAATTGTTGAGAAAAATAGACCAAGCTGCTGATGCCACAATATCTGCGGCATTCACAATCAGCAAGCTTACCAGTAATCGTCTTGGCTAAACTGAAAAAGCCTACATCACCAGAGACTAACACTGCTACAACATCTTTTTCAGCATCAGCTTTTTGACATATTTCAGTAATTTCTGATGATTTTATGGTGTCAAAAAGACGCTTCCCTGCTCCAAAAGCAGCAAGCATCCTTTTATCGCCTATCAAAATATTACTTTCTTCAATAGCCTGGCGAGCCTGATTTGTTAAAAGCTCTGGATTACCTGGCCCAATGCCGACGATATTTACACGTAACATATTAAATCTCCTTTTATATTTTTTACTTACAACTACCATATCGGTCTTTAAGTAATTTTACTATCTCACTATAACCAGTTCCAAGCTCTTCGCCATTGCGGGCAATGACTATTAATTTAGCACCTGCTTTTGCAGCCGCCTGCGCCTTCTCCTCAAAACCGCCAACGCTACCGGAATCTTTTGTAACTAAATATCTGCTGTTATACCTTTTCATCATCTCTATATTAAGCAATTCAGAAAAGGGCCCCTGCATACAAATGATATTATCTGGCTTATAACCAAGCTCTAACGCTTTACTTAAAGAATCCAGCATAGGCAAAACTCTTAGCGCAATACGCTCTTTATAATCAGGAACAGAAGTAAACTCCTGCAATGTTTTACTGCCTGTAGTCAGAAAGATATTACCTTCCGTATGGCTCAATAACTCAACAGCTTCATTAAAATCTTGGACTATAATACAGTTTTTATGTTCTTCAGCAGCTGGTCTTACCAATCTCAAATATTCACAGCCAGTTTCTTTACAGGCCTTTTGTACTGTTGACGTAACTATCGTAGCATATGGATGAGTTGCATCAATCACACAATCCGGTTTATTTACTGTAATAAAATTCCGCATTGCAGCCAAATCCATACGCTCTACCATTACATGAAGATTAGTTTGTGCTTCAATCAGACTTGCACCATAATCAGTTGCCACAGAAGCATAAAGGATTATATCAAGTTCAGCCATAAACTTAATCAGATTACGACTTTCACTGGTTCCGCCAATCAGCCAAACTACCGGTTTCATTACAGTTTATAACCTCTAGGAGTTACTAATTTACCATTAATAACTTCTGTTTGCGAATTGCCGATAATAACAGTAGAAAACATATCTACTTCTTTATCACGTAATTCCTGTAAAGTAGTGATTTCATAATTTTCACCATCACGCCCAATGTTGCGTACAATGCCTGCCGGAACATCAGGACGTTGATTTTTCAGCATGATATCACAAGCTTTCTGTAGATAATCATGACGTTTAAAACTGGATGGATTGTATAAACAAATACAGAAATCTGCCTGTGAAGCACAATCTAAGCGCTTTTCAATTTTTTCCCATGGGGTAAGCAGATCGCTTAAAGAAATCAGGCAAAAATCACTGATAAGCGGAGCTCCTAAAACAGCAGCGCCTGAACAAGCAGCTGTAATACCGGGAACAACTTCAATTTCCAATTCTGGATGTTCTGCTGCTACTTGATACATAATCCCTGCCATGCCATAAACCCCGGCATCACCACTGGAAATCATCGCTACGGTTTTGCCTTTTAACGCTTCTTCTATAGCAAGCTTGCAACGATCTACCTCTTTACGCATACCAGTCGTCAAAAATTCCTTGCCTGTAAAATCATTTTTAATAAGATCGATATATACATGATAACCTGCAATAACATCACAACTTTCCAAAGCAGCTTTAGCTCTTTGGGTCATTTGTTCGATACCACCTGGTCCAAGACCGACAACATAAACTTTTTGCGTCATATTAATTCTCCTTCAAACATACATTCAAGATAATTTTTCAAAGTCAAGTACAATATCGGCTTCAGCAACAGCTAATGTTACTCCATTCAAACTGCATTTTGATGAAATTATACTGCCGTTATTGGCCGCCAATACTGCTGAACGCTCGCAAACATTACTTACGCCTACAACTGATTTCACAAAATCAGAACTACTGAATTCACCTGCTGCATTTTGTAATTCTTCAGCAGTAAAAAAACTAATTTCCCAATTATATTTAGCTGCGAAATTCAACAGGCCAGCCTCATCTTTTTTTAAATCAACAGATGCCACACCAACGATAGTACGTAAGTCTATACCAAGTTCTTTCAGTTTCGGTAAAACTAAAGTTTCTATACTTTCTAACGTTGTTCCGCGACGACAGCCGATTCCCAAATAAATATTTCTGGGCCAAAGCTGAACCGTTAAATCAAAAGGATTCACATTTCTATTTTTTGTAATAGCCAAACCTGTAACCCCTTTGTCTTTAAGAACAATCTGGCGTGGTAAGGCACTAATAATTGGATAATCGGTAAAAAGTCCAACTTCCTGTCCATCTACTAACGCAGCGGCAAAATCTTTCGCTGCTTTCATACTGTTAATAATCATATTATTGCGTGCCGCCCACTCGTCTACAGCAAAAAGCTTATTCACATCTGTAGCTGTAGTAACTACGGGAGTAGCTTTTATTACTTTCGCTAAGACTTTTGCAAATCCATTAGCACCGCCAATATGACCTGATAATAATGGTATAACGAAGTTTCCGCCTTCGTCTACAGACAATACAGCAGGATCAACTAATTTATTCTTTATATACGGAGCTATCGTCCTCACTGCAATTCCTACCGCTCCAACAAATACAATCAGCTGGCACTCCTTAAACGCATACTCACAAGCTTTATTATGATCGTCCATCGCTTCCAAAAATATTTTTTCTTCAGCAAATTTTGGCATAGTTAAACATCGCACTTCAAAATCAAACTTTTGCAGTGCTTCACCAATATTTATACTTAGCATTGCTCCACGTCTGGTAAAGGAGTATACTACAGCCTTCATTTTATTTTACCTCTGGCTTTAAATCCAATTTGCTGGGATCAGCAGCACGATATCCATGTGCAAAAGTAGGATTATAGAGTTCGCTGCGGTCATAAATATTGCCTAAAAAGTTTCCTACTGTAATCAAAGCTGTTTTAGTAATATTATGTTCTTTCGCAGTTTCTGCCAAAGTTCCTACTGTGCAACGGCATACTTTCTCATCAGGCCATGAGGCTTTATAAACAATAGCAGCCGGAGTATCAGCAGTGTAGCCGCCTGCAATCAATTCCTTCTGCAATTTTTCTAACATACCGCTGGAAAGAAAAATAACCATTGTTGCTTTATGAGCTGCATAATCAGCGATTTTTTGCTTATTAGGTACCGGTGTACGTCCTTCCATACGGGTAATAATAACAGATTGACTAACATTAGGCAAAGTATACTCTGCATCTAAACAGGCAGCCGCCGCACAGAAAGAACTTACACCCGGAACAATTTCAAAATCAAGATTATAACTGCGCAAAAGATCTATCTGTTCACGATGAGCACCATAAACACTTGGGTCACCAGTATGCAAACGCACAACCAATTTACCGGCCTGTGCTGCCGGAACCATAGCTGCAATGACCTCTTCCAAAGTCATTTTAGCACTGTCCATAATAATGCATTCCGGTTTTGCATAGTTCAAAAGCTCCGGATTAACCAATGAACCGGCATAAATAATAAGATCAGCCTTTTCCAAAAGTTCTTTACCTTTAACAGTAATTAAATCAGCGGCACCAGGCCCTGCACCAATAAAATAAATCATTATTTGTCAAACTCCTTTTCTTTAACCAAGATTACAGAAAAATAGCTGCTGTTAGGATCAATCTCATTAAGATCACGGTACACTTTTTCTCCCGGTAAACCACAGCGTTCAACCATGGCTGCATTCTTAATCAACCCGCGTTCTTTTAATTCGTCACGTACTCTGGCAATTTCACTGGCAGATTTCATTAATACCTTATTACCAGGTCCATCAAGAAATTTAGATGCTTCTTTATAACTGCCAGGCAGCACAATAAGCGGTTCTGCCCTTTCACATAAAGACACATTCAGCTTTGCCGCGACAGCACAAATAGAAGTTACACCTGCAACCAATTCGGCATCATAGCCAGCTTTTAAAACAAGCTTATGCACATAAATGCAGGTTGCGTATACTGTAGGACAACCAAGAGTAATGAAAACAACATTTTTGCCTTCATCAAGCAATTTTATTACAGCATCGGCGCCCTCCTGATGAGCTTTATCCATTACTGCCATATCTTTTGTCATCGGCATATAAATAATAAGCTGTTCTTTTTTATCAAGATCAACTACCTGATTGACAATATTTTTAGCAGTCATGACATCGGTATCACCTTTAGGCAAAGCAACAACGTCACATTCTTTGAGCAGACGCACTGCTTTTAAAGTCAATAATTCCGGGTCCCCCGGTCCGATACCTACACTGTACAATTTACCTCTCATGTTTTTCATCCTTCCTGTTTGTCCTTTAAATGTAATTTAATTAGTTCGTCAGCAGCTGCTGTTTTTCCTAAAATACCATATACGTTAGAAAACATCAGTGCTGCCGTTTTTATTTTACCATGCACGCGATGCTGCATGTAAAAATCAATACGTTCAGTAACACCACTTATTACTTCTTCAAAAATACCTTCACGCTGCAAAATCTTCACTACTTCATCTGTAGTCGGACAATCGATAATTTCTTTACCAACTTCCACTTTAGCACCGGTAAGCAGTGCCAAAAGAGCCATTAACTCTGTGCGGCAATCAGCATATTTTGAATGGGTATTCATCACACCTTGCCCTAGTTTTACCAGCTTTCCTGAATGGCCTATTAACAGCAAGGTCTCAAAACCCTTATAAACCGCATAATCTAAAAGTTCCCCAACAAAATTACTGCAGGTCACGGCATCATCAATATTAAGTCCCAGTACATCACGAGTAAAGTCTTCTCCATAATTGCCAAAAAACACCAGCAAATTTTTATTTCCAGACGCTGCCTGTGTATCAATTTCCACATACATTGTTTCTATCAAAGCTTTTTCACTCATTGGTTCAACAATTCCACTGGTTCCTAAAATAGAAATGCCACCTAAAATACCTAAACGTGGATTGAAAGTTTTCTTGGCAATTTCAACGCCTTCAGGAGCTGAAATAGTAACTTTTAACCCTTGTTCATATCCTGCAGACTTCATTACTTTTTCAAGTTCGTAAACAATCATTTTCCGAGGTGTCGGATTAATGGCAGGTCCATCAACATTACAGGCCAATCCTGGTTTAGTTACATAGCCAATGCCAATACCGCCTAATAAATTTATCCCCTTTTCTGCTGTTTTTTCTACAGTAGCATAAATCAATATCCCATTCGTATCATCAGGATCATCGCCACTGTCCTTACGAATAGCGCATGTTACGCTCATTTCAGTAATAACAGCATCTTCTGGTTCCAAATTAAGTATAATACCTTTTGGGGTATCTATCTGAACAAAATCAACACGTTTACCTGTCAGAAGCATCATTGCAGCAGCCTTGGAGGCTGCAGTCGCACAACTTCCAGTTGTATAACCACAACGCAAACGTTTCCCTTGAGAAATCTGATATTCTTCCATGCGTCAACCTCTTCCTGAACAAACATCTTGCTAAAGACATTCTGCCACCTAGTATTTTTTACTAATAATTAGAAAAGACTCCTGCCGTTTCCGACAGAAGTCACAAAGATACAAGCGCATACTTATCCTTAAAAGACACAGCTCTCTTGCCATCTCCATCACTCGTGGATACAGCTTTCACACATAGGCAGGCACCTGACTTAAACGCCTCAGCGTTATTACAGTGGCGGGACCGTGTCGGATTTACACCGATCTTGCCATTTACGCCCTCACGGGCACCTAATAATATCAAATTACCGTATCATTATAGCATAAAATTCAGAAAAAACCAATGGAGATTCTTATTAAGTTTTAAATTGATCTTAGCCTAAAAGTAATAGGAACATATGTATAGCAACGTATTTTTTGTCCAACACCATTTTTAGCACCGCTAAAACGCCAGCCATAGCATGCATCAACAGCAGCAGCATCTAAAGCAGCATTACCAGAAGATTCTGCGACAATGACAGATTCAACTTCACCGTCGTAGCCTACCAAAATGCGCACTGTCGTCGTTCCTTCAATGCTGGCACTTCTGGCGCTGCTTGGATAGCTAGGTTGACGACTTTTTAACAAACGCGGAGGAATAGCAGGGTTTGCCGAAGGATCACCGCCAGCATAGCCGCCACCCTCTCCAGTACCCATTCCAGAACCTGTTCCGTCACCTATACCAGTACCCACTCCAGCACCATGTCCGCCGCCTGTTCCAGTTCCACTGCCAGAACCACTGCCGCTTCCATATCCACTTCCTTGGCCAGTACCATAACCACCACCACTGCCAGTATTTTCTTTCACATCAGCACCGGCAATATTTTTACTTTGGGTCTGTAATTCCTCAGATACATTTTCATTGACTTGATTATTCTGCTGTTGTTGATACACTTGCTCCTGACGATTAGTTTTTTCAATTATATCGTCAGTATTTATTTGGCCGGATTTTTTTATCTGCTGTTGTGGCTGCGAAGCACTATGCTGTTTATTTTGCAAGGCATTCGCTTTCGCTGCTGCCAAATCTGCTTCTGTAGCATCGGCTGGCTTCATACCGCTGCCGCCGCCTCCTCCGCCTCCTCCGCCACCGCCAAAAACTGCTATTTCGACGATCTTATCATCAACATGATTAGCAGCGAATAGACCGGCAAACGCCAAAACAAGAAATACAAATAAATGAAATCCTAATGAGCCAATAAAACCTATTTGGAACCTCTTTTTAGAGTCATCCATCATTCACCAGCTCCTACATCCGTTGCTAAACCAAACCTTTGAACTCCTGCACCTTTTAATCTATCCAGCAAAGTTATGACTTTACCATAATCTGCATCTTTGTCTGCCCTAATAACGATTGAAAAACGCGGATTGTTTTTCTGTTCCATTTTTGCCTGCATAGTTAAACTGGCAATGTCAGTCTGTTTATCACCAAGCCAAATGCTACCGTCCTTTTTTACAGAAACGGCAAAGGTTGTCTGAGTGTCAACTGCCGAAAATTCCGCTTTAGGCAACTTTATAGGAATTGTTTTTAAATCAACCATATACATCGTACTAAGCATAAAAAATACCAGCAGAAAAAACATAATATCGATCATTGGTATTATCATTAGCTCAGGTTGTTTAAGGCTTCTGCTATCACGCAGTTTCATTAGATGTCACCTCTGCTTTCAGCCTCCAGCAAAGCCGAAAAGCATTGTTCCATATTAGTTATGGAAGTATCCAGACGCTGCGCAAAATAAGAATGCGCGCATAATGCTAAAATGGCCACACATAAACCGCTGGCAGTTGCAATTAAGGCTTCACCAATGCCACCCGTAATTGCCATTGGTTGTCCTTCCTGCAGATTAAAAATACTGAAAGAACCAATCATACCAATAATAGTACCTAATAATCCAAGTAAAGGAGACATTGTAACGATAACACCAAGATAATGCAGGCGGTTACGCAATTTAGCTATAACAAGCCCAGCTTGAGATTCCATATAGGCAGAGTGCCTTGTACAGTCGCCAGACAAAACCATAGTCTCACGAATAATACGTGCGCACTCACCAGCAGACGCTGACGCCAATTGTTCAGCACCTACTACATCACCTTTACTGATTAAAGTACAAAATTCCTGCGTAAATAACGAACCAGAATCAGCAGTTTTATAATACAAATACCGCTCTATAGCTATAGTAACAACTATTATTGAACACAATAACAGCGGCCACATTACCAGCCCGCCTTTATGAAAATACTCAACAGCTTCCTTAATTGATTCCATCAAAAATGCCTCCTAAAATTTTTATATTATTAATAATACCAAATTTAATTGAGTTTGCCAACGCTAACTTACTAAACGAATTAAAATTTTACATTTTATTAAAAAATAAAAACCTTTCCGCAAAACAGAAAGGTTATACCTACTTCATACTACCTGTTCCTGTCACTCGCTGGATTACAGTAGAAAAATCTAGGCAGTTCTTCTGACTCTGCTTCATTGCTTACCCCGCCTTCCCAGTTTCCCAGTGGCAATAATTGAGGTTTGCTCGACATTACAGCGGCGTGACCGTATTGGCTTCCAACCAATTTTTCTATTAAGTATTCACACCTAGATTTCCGCTTATTAAGTTTTATTACTGATTGGAATTATATCACGTTAGATTAATATTTGCAATAAAAACTATAATATACTCAACACTAAATATTTAAAAACATCACTCTATTCCTCTTTTTTCATTTTCAGCAAATGACAGGCATAACTAAAAAATATGAGAAAATATATCGCCATAATAACCGGCCAATGCCATTCTACAGGCATTTTATTTGCCGCTGCTCTTAATGCACTACTAGCAGGAGTCAACGGTAAAATACTTAAAAACCACTTTATTATTTCAGGAAAACTGTCAGCTTTAAAAAATGTCCCACATAAAAAAGACATCGGCACTAAAACATACGTGCTAAAACTACTCATCTCTTCATGGCTGTCAATAGTCATTGCCGCCACTACTGCCAGTGCTGCAAACACAAAACAGTTAAGGACCAGCACTGGAATAAACCATCCGCCAAAATATAAATGTACCCCTAATAATTCCGCAATAAGCACTATAATTACAGAAGAAATCAGTCCACGCACTGTACCTGATAAAACCTTACCAAAAACGAATGCAGCTCCTGAAATTGGCGAAATCAAATATGTTTCCAGAGTATGATGATAAATACGTGACATATTAAGAGGAGCAGCAATAGTATTAAAAGAAATATTCATCGAATTAAGCGCGACCATACCCGGAATGAGAAAACTCAAATAACTCCCTCCATCAACAGAAACATTTCTCCCTAACCCGATCCCAAATGCGAAAATATACAAAAAAGGCGTAATCATGCGCGAACATAAGAATTTAAAAAATATTTTCTTAAAAACCACCCAATCACGCCAAAAAACGGTATAGACGTCATAGCAAAAATTACTAATCATTTACTCGCCTCCCCGTTAATTCAATAAAAACATCTTCTAAATTTGCTTCGCGCACAGTTGCATTAGAGTCTAATCCTGCCACATAAGATGCAGCCTGCTCACGATTATCAAAAAAATTATTAATCATGCCGTCTGCTTCCATATGTTCAACAACAACTCTGCCAACTTTTTCTTTCAGCTTCTGCGGTGTATCAACAGCTATAATACGACCTCTATTCATAATTGCAACACGTCTGCATAACTGATCTGCTTCTTCTATATAATGAGTAGTCAAAAGTACTGTCATTCCAGCTTCATTCATTTTACGGATCAAATCCCACATCTTACGCCGTACTTGTGGGTCTAATCCAACAGTTGGTTCATCTAAAAATAACATTTTAGGTTTATGTAAAAGTGCCATGCCAATCATCAAGCGCCGCTTCATTCCTCCTGAGTACCTTCTGGATTTGTCATCAGCCCTATCTGTAAGTTCCACAAATTCTAAAATTTCATTGATTCGCTGTTCCATAGCAGCTTTATTCTTCAAATGATGCAGCCTTGCCTGCAAAACTAAGTTTTCCCTTCCCGTAAGATCCTGATCCAAACTCATATGCTGCGGTACAACGCCAATTAGTTCCTTAATTCTCTCGCTGTCTTTTTCAATATCGTATCCGCATATTTTTACAGAACCGGATTTTTTCTTGGAAAGTAAGGTTAATATCCTGACTGTAGTAGTCTTCCCAGCTCCATTAGGTCCTAAAAGGCCAAATATCTCACCACTTTTAATTTCTAAATCTATTCCTGCTACTGCAATACGCTCGCCAAAACGTTTAGTTAAATTTTCTATTTTAATCATCAAATCACCTATTTGTCATCAGTCTGTTTCTGAGCATTATATAGATTATAATACAGACCACCCCCTGACATCAAGGTAGAATGTGTTCCAATTTCTGCAACTTCACCATTATTCAAAACGATTATTTTATCTGCATTTTTTATTGTCGACATTCGATGAGCAATAATAAGAGTTGTTCTATTCTCCGCCAACTTGTCCAACGACTCCTGTATTAATTTTTCTGTATAATTGTCCAAAGAAGAAGTCGCTTCGTCTAGAATTACAATAGGCGGATTTTTCAAAAATACTCTGGCAATAGCAAGACGCTGTTTTTGTCCCCCGGATAGTTTCACGCCACGTCCACCAATTTCAGTAGCATACTTATTGGGGAGCTCCTCAATAAATTTGTCAGCCGCGGCCAGCCTGGCAGCGTTTTCTACTTCACTTTGCTCAGCTTCAGGTTTTGCATATGCAATATTATGCGTCACAGAATCTGAAAATAAAAAAACATCCTGCTGCACTATTCCTATATTACGACGCAGTTCCTGTTGTTTATACTGACGTATATCGATTCCATCAACTAAAATCCTGCCGCTAAGCGGATCATAAAATCTTAATAATAGGCTTGCAATCGTTGTCTTACCCGCACCTGTTTCTCCAACAAATGCTACAGTTTGGCCCGGAGCTATTTTTAAATTGAATCCTTTAATTACCTTTTTCTGATCAGAATAACCAAATACTAAATTATCAAATTCTATTTCTCCACGTATTTTTTTACAAACAACCGTATCTTTCTGATTGATAATTTCAGGTTTCATTTCCATAATTTCATAAAATCTCTGGAATCCAGCCATTCCACGTTGGTACATTTCAGTAAAAACCGTTAGACGTAAAAGCGGTTTCATAAATAAATTGACATATAACAAAAAAGCAACAAAATCACTCAACGACAGCTTATCCTTGGCTATTAACAACCCTCCACAAGCCAAAATAAGTAAGTTGGTAATATTTGTAAAAAAATTTACGCTGCCAGAAAAATAAGCTAAAATTTTATAAGATCTTCGTCTTGTTTCCAAAAAATCCAAACTTTTTTCCATAAATCTCGCCAGTTCATATTCCTCTTGAGCAAACGCTTTTACTAACCGTATTCCACCTAAACTTTCTTCCGCCCTGGCTGTTATTTCACCGCTTTTTACCCTATTCTCTCTAAAAGCTGCTTTCATTTTTTTATTTACATACACAGTATGCAGCGTTTTAGCAATTAATAAAACAGCAATCAAAATCCCCAAGTAAACATTCATCCAAAAAAGGATGCCAATTGTACCAATCATAGTAATACAGCAAACAATGATGTCATTGGGTCCTCTGAATGACAATTCTCCTATTTCAGCTATATCACTGGTCAATCTTGACAACAGCTGCCCCGTCTTGGCATTGTCAAAATACTTAAACGACATTTGCTGCAAATGCTCAAACAAATCGCGGCGCATATCATTCTCTATCTTTGCACTCATCAAATGTCCATAGTAATTAACAAGATAGAGCAAACCGTAATTGCCCAAATATAAAATAAACAGTATACCTGTATCATGTAATAATCTATCAGTGTTTTTTTGTGGTAAGACTTCATTCAATATTTGCCGCACCAACATAGGAAAGACCAAATCCAGTAATGCAGCAACAAGGGAACCAATTACCACACCATAAAGTATGCTCTTGTACGGTTTATAATAATGTAAAAAATTATGAATCATGAAATACCCCTTTGTTTTCAACGCTGCCAGATATGCAGTCTATAGGCCCCAATGATCTTACCTTCAGGAGTTACAGCAGGAGCCTCTATTCCAGCTATTTTTTTTCCATTACTACTTATTGCAACTGCTTGTAATGGTCCTTCAGTATGAAAGAAATTCAATTCTGTCCCATCGTTTAAATCAAGCACTACCGCTCCATGAGCAGCGTAATTATGAGTTCTAACATTGCGTCCAACAGCACACGCCGCCATATTATTAGAAAAATCTATCTGCTCCATTGTCCCCAAGGCTCTATATTTATATTTAAATGTTCCATCATAATTAAATACGAACATACTATTATTACTTGGATGTTCAACCGGAGTCGGTAACTGCCAGTTTTCTCTATTAAATGTATTGATCGTTGTAAAAATAACGCCAGCCTCTGCAGCAAACCCATCTCGACCAGATGCATTAATCCAAACATTATCTATTTGAGCAGGTTTAGATAACTCACGCTGCCATAAAGATTTTCCAGCAGCATCAAAAAGCATTCCTCGTCCGTCACTGCAGGCTGCAGCCAAAAACTCTCCATCTTCAGAAAAATTAGGGCTGCCACGCATAACAGTGTTCTCGAACGGAGCAACAGGCGGTACTTCAATAGAATTAATCAGTTGACCTGTTTTTTTATCTATCAAATACATTGTATCACGGTATTTCATATCAGGTCTGATTTCATAAGCAGAAGTTGATAATACGACTTTATCGTTATTATCATTAACATCACACCAATTGATCCAACTATCAATATTTTCACTCTCTGGGAATTGCCAAAGCTGCTCACCGTTTTTATTAAAAGCAACAGCTTTACCATTATAGCCGCGCCCTCCATCTTTCGCTGTAACAAATCGATAAGCATTTGCGTAAACATTATCATCTTTATCAATACAAATATGTACGATGCTTGGATAAGAACGTTTGTCAGGTTCAACGCCAACAACCTTTTCAGCAGCAAATTTCCACAATATATCACCGCCATCAAGATCGATTGCATATAAGTTACCAGCCGGACTTTGCTCACCTACAAAAGTAATTTTTTCATCATGAGATACACACAGTGATACCAGTTTGCCAATCCCCAAAGAACGTTTCCATATCTGCTTGCCACTATTATCAAATAAAAATAATTCACCTCTATCAGTTCCAACTAACCATGCATTTTTAGAAACAATATATTCAATTAACCCTTTAGTAAAACCCATTCGATCATAATTTTCACTTGGAATATCACCTAAAAAAACACTTACTCCATCGCCCTTGTCTGTAGAAGAAAAAGCTTGCCATGGTGTTCGGTTGCCTGTTATCCAAAACATCAGACACCAGGAAATTATTAAAATGACAATTGCAATAATACTTTTTATTTTGCTCATAAATATAATTTCGTCCAATCATACACTATTCTTAAATTACCAAAATACAGACCTTGTTCAGAAAGTAAATATACGATTTTACTAAAAGTTATACCAATAGTAAAAATAATCAGTAAGCAACAGACAAATTTTTCTTTGGTGTGCCAAAACTCATCTTTCCGCGCTGTAGCCAGAAAGAACCCTCTGCTGACAACAGAAAGTGCCAAAGTCTGAGCTCTTCTAAGACAGCGAGCCAATAATGGTTTGGCAATATAAGGTAAATGCCTGATAATACTTTTGCGGCCAACTCTTGTATCAGAACGTAAACGTAAAGCGATAATAACCTCCCCTGCTTCAGCAGCCAGCACTGGCAAAAATCGTATCGCCGTCACAAGCATAAACGCTATCTGCGGAGATAGTCTCCAGGTGATAAGAGCTTTCAGCAATTGACGTGGATCGGAAGTCCAACAGACAAATAACCCTAAGGACAACATCATAGCTGACCTTAACCCCTGTACAGCTCCGTAAATAACCCCTTCGCGGTAAATATACAAACCTCCTGTTATTTGTCCTAAAACAGGCATAGTTGGTTCAATTATAACAAATAAAGGAGTCCTTGGTGTTTGCGCAAAAAACAGCGCCTGGCTAAACATAGACCCCCATAAACCCAGTAATAATAAAATTGCTAAAACCTGCCACTTATAAATAGATGTACGAGCTGACAAATGCAGTAATAACGTCGCAGTAAAAAGTAAAAACAATGTTCTGGGGTTATCAACAACTATAGCCAGTACCGCAACTAAAAACAAAATAAGCAATTTAGTTCTTCCATCCAAATTCCGTGCCCATACTGCAGCATCACAACCTTCCCATAACTGCCGTACTGACATAACGTCCAACCCCCTCTACCGTAATACATTTGGGTAATAACAACGCCTCGGAAACTTCTAATAATGGCGGAACAGTTAAACCGCCGGCTGACAGTATCCATCTATCAGATAGAATAACTTCCGGCGCTCCATTTGCAATAAGTTTACCGTTTGCCATAATAATCACTCTATCTGCAATTTCTGATGCCAACTCTATATCATGCGTACAAAAAAGAACGCAGCCGCCCATTTGAGAAAAATATGCTATGAGTTTTTTTATTTCTTCAAGACTTTGTTGATCTTGGCCCGTTGTTGGTTCATCCAAAAGCAGTAGTTTGGGATTTCTTGCCAGCAAGGCTCCCAAAACTACCCTTAAACGCTGCCCTTTACTTAATGCGAGCGGAAAATCATTCGTATTATTTTCCAGTTTAAGTTTTTCAAGAAGCTCCCATACAACCTCTTTCCTAACTTTTTTATTTTTCCATGTTAATTCTTCCCAAACACTGTCAGCCAACAACATTAAGTCAGGTTCCTGACGTAAATAGCCTATTTCATATGCTCGTTCTCCAACCGTTCCACCCAACAAATCCAGTTCGCCTGACGACAGTTCTGCTAATCCACCCAACAAATTGATCAATGTGCTTTTTCCTGCACCGTTAAACCCCATCAGCGCTACAGTTTCACCTTTATAAAGCTCAAAATCTATACCTTGCAACGTATCGCTTGTAGAACCAGGATAACGATACCTTATGGCCTTGCCAGTTACGATTGCTTCACTACAAGCTTTTTTTGATCTTACGGTCAGTGCTTTTTTTTCTATTTTACATTCGCTTTTGATCAAATCAACAACTTTACTCGTTTCGTCTATCAGTTTAGACAAATTCAGAAACCGGCACAATTTAACTTTTTGCGGCTCTCTCAAACCATATTTCTCTGCAGAACCAATTTTTTGCCAGGCTAGTTCTATTGGACCATCATAAATAACTTCACCTTCAAACATCACTGCCAGACGCGGAAAATATTTTGCAAGTTCATTGACACGATGTTCAACTACAATGATAGTTATACCGTCTATACGATTTAAAGATACTAATAATTGCAAAAAATCCTCAACACCCTGTGGATTCATCTGACTTACCGGTTCGTCTAAAACCAAAAGCTTAGGTTTCGTGATGAGTACTGAAGCCAGAGCCAATCGCTGCCTTTGTCCTCCTGATAAAGTATGAATACTATTTTGTTCAAAACCGGCAAGTCCAACTCGCTCTAATACTTTTTGTACTTCAACTGAAATTATATTCTCATCAAGCCCCTGATTTTCAAGCGCAAAACCTACTTCGTCAGAAACAGTCATCGCAAAAAGCTGATCATCCGGCGATTGATAAACAGTACCAACCAATATTCCAATATCTTCAGGCGTCATCTCCGCTGTATCTTTATTATTCAGATAAATTTTCCCATCAAGTTCACCGGCGCCGGCAGTATTTAAAAGACCGCTGACAGCTTTAATGAGCGTAGACTTGCCGCAACCGCTGCAACCGGCCAAAAGCAGCATTTCGCCTTCTGTTACATGCAGAGACAAATGTTTTAATGTAGGAATTTTGCGTGTTTTATATCGGTATGAAACGTCACTTATTCTCAGCATATCATTCTCCCATAACCTGCTGCAATTTTATTCCAACCTTATAGCCAAGCCACGAACCAATACTGCTGTAGAGTAAACCGTTGATAAGCATATAAAGACCGATATACCAATCAGCATAATATAATCTGTAAAAAAACATCATTTGTTCTAAATTAATCATCGTTATAAATGCATCCGCAGTACCAATCAATATAGCAACTATAAAAACATATCCCGAGGTCAATTCTTGTTTTCTATAAAATCCACTGATATACAAAATGCTTTCCAACACAACTATATATACCATATAACTTAGTATACCAAGAGGAGTAAAGCGGCCAAACATAAGTCCTGCTAACATCCACTTCAATAAAAACATGAGTGCCACTATACCCGGCTTTCTGTAAATAACCAGTAAAGACATAACTAAAAGGTATAACAAAACCCCGTTCAATACTCCTGTAAGCAATCCGGAAAAAGGCCCTAAAAACACATGCAGCAAATCACCAAATAAAGTCGTCGGCACAACAATACTGCCAAAAGCCACAGCCGCAAACAACGCAATAGTAATAGCGCCTTTAGCGCCAATATCAAAAATACATTTTTTTAATTGACCAATTGTTAAACAGACTAAAATAAAACAACCAAATGAAAAAGCTACAGCAAATAAACCCATACTACGTTTTTTAGCAATAGTTATGGGTACCTCCTGTATTTTTTCCTGCCCATTACCGAATACAGTCACACGTAAATTATATTCACCTTCCACAACTCTGAAATAATCTACATATAAGGGTATAATAAAAGCCTGACTTTTCTTGCCGTCTAATGATATCATCGCCGTAGACGCATCTTCTATTCCTGATTTCCCAGACCACCCATGCTCAGTTTCATTATCACTCTGACTGGCAGTACATAATCCAACAGCTGTTTCTCCAGTAGACTTATCTATCAACTCAGCTCTAAATTTCAAGATTCTTGTATCCTGCTGCGGATTACGCATCTCTAACAGCAGATGTGCTGCCGGATGATTAAAAACAGCCGCCCAATTAGTAGCACCATCCCCAGTCATTCTATTACGAAAAGATTCTAAGGCAGTGTCTTTAATATAAATAGTTCTCTCTTGGATACGATCATCTTTATTTCCCAAATTATCTACAGGCAAAGTAACAGATTGGATATACCAGTTAAATTTGGAACTGTCCAACTGTTTTTCTTGTAGGTTTATAGCATCTGCGTTTTTTTCTCCAAATTCATGAGTAAAGGTAATATTATTATTCTTTTGCCAACTCTTGCCGCTAACTTTAACAACAATGTCATGTTTTCCTTCGGTAAGTTTTTCATTAGCCCTTAAATAAAGTAAATCAAAATTCTGTCCATAATTAGCTGGTAAAGTCCAACTTCTTTTAATAATCAGCCCTTTACCTGTTTTCACTCCCTGCCAGTCATCGTCTTCATTAAAAGTCAAACCTTCCGGCAATAGAATTTCTACATTGACATCCTGAGGTTCAGGTGCATCATAGCTTTCAATATTTATATAGAATGGATTAGTTGCACTCCCCACAGTTTTATAAATATTTTTATGTTCCAAACTATAAGGATAAACGGTTTCTAAATTTATACCTTCTGCAAACGCAGTCTGCGAAAGCATAAAAACAGCTATCACAATCCAACAAAAATTCCTTTTTATCATACATATCCCTTGCAGCAAATAAGTTCCAGCAATTCTCTATCGCGCTGGTATCTGCTGCTGTCCTCTTTTGTACTTATTTCAATTATCTCATTTGTGTTGTGGCTACGAATAACTCTGACTGGAGCATGATAAGCTTTACTCAAAACAGTCTCCGTAAATACATCGTCAGGCTTTCCGTCAGCAATAACAGTACCGTCTCCCAATAAAATTATTCTACTGCAGTATTTAGCAGCCAAATTCAATTCATGAACTACCATTAAGATAGTTTTTCCCATTTCAGTTAATGATTTACTAAAGCGAAAAATCTCTTCCTGATAGACCATATCTAATCCTGTTGTAGGTTCATCTAAAAATAAAATCGGCGTTTGCTGCGCCAAAACCTTAGCCAGCAAAATCCGCTGTTTTTGCCCGCCGGAGACTTCATTTACTGGCCTCTCTGCTAATTCTCTAGTACCGGTATATTCCATACATTTTAGCGCTAATTCTTCATCGGCGATACTTTCGCCTTTCCACCACTTCATATAAGGATAACGTCCTGCAAGCACTATATCTTTACCAGTATAGCCAAACCCAACTTCTACACTTTGCTGCAAGTAAGCAACCTCACGAGCCAGTTCTTTCTCAGCAAAGCTTTCCAGATTACGACCAAAATACAAAATATCACCGCTTTGCTTTGACAGCAAACCGCGGATCGTTTTCAGCAGTGTACTTTTGCCAGCGCCATTACAACCAATAATACCTACTATCTCGCCTTTATTTATCTTGGCATTAATATTTTGCAGAACTTTTTTATTTCCATAGCCAATCGATAAATCTCTCAGTTCAATAATAGTTTCTGTCATAATAGCCTCCTGATTTTATAAAACTATTTTAAGATAAGTTTATATTAAAAGTAAATCTCTGCTATTTCCTAAATCAAATGTTATATTAAAACTTATGTCTGAAATCAAGTTATATAGGCGGCTTTCAACGCCGCCTATAATATTTTAAAATTTATAATTATAGCTCAGCAAGAAATTGAAAGGAGTAGAATAATATTCTGATCCACTATGACTTAAATTGTCTTCTCTATTAAGCAAATTATCCAGTGTCAGCGAAATAGAGTTTTGTTTATCAGCATTATAGGTAGTTGTCAGACTTGTGAGAAAATAAGGTTTTTCACTAAACGACTGCTTACTGCTAGGAGTCTCAACCCTTTGAGCTAAATAAGTACCTTGTAAACTTGTTATCCATTTATCTTTTGTATAATTAATGCCACCATTCAATTGCCATCTTCCATACTTTCTATCCCAATAGGGCTTTTTAGTTCCCTTAACCTTAGGATCACCATAATTTATGCCCCAATTATAAGTAAATCCATCTTTACCAATAATATCACAAGTTATTTCCACACCTGTATTTTTAAAATCTTCATTAGTATATTTATATTCCGTTTTACTACTATCCCAGGTTGCAGTAATATTATCTGTGATATCAATATGATAAATAGCTGCTTTCCAACTATGATTGTCACTAACCCGCTTCCATCCTAATTCATAATTAGTTCCTTTTTGCGGCTTTAAATCGGGATTAGAGACAGCACTGTCACTAGCACCATACATTTGTGAAAAAGTAGGCATAATAAATGATTGTCCAACACTAGCATACAATGAATCATTTTCTGTTAATTTATGCAAATACTGACCAGACATACTAAAATTATCATAATTCTGGTCTTTATACCCACCAGTAGTCCATGTTTCACGTGCCCCAAAAATAAATTCATTTTTTTCATCAAATTTGTAGTCATATTGCCCATAAACAGCATAAATATTTCTTGATGTTACTTGATCAGGAGATTTATGGCCATCTTTACCATAATCATCATAAAACTCATTTTGATAACTGCTTCCCAAAATCAAATTGGCTTTATTTCCAAACTCCCACTTTTTTTGTATATCAGCTCCATATGTACGATTTTTCTCATCTGTATCATACATTTTTCCAGAATAAGCACCGCTTGTTGTGTAATTAGTATATCCATCTGCCATTAATTTATTCTGGTTATAATAGAAATTCCCCTTAACACTGTCATCTTGATATGTCATCTGCATTAAATTTTGCTTTGTTACATATTCTCTATTCTGTTGCAATGCTCCGCCTTTGGGAACGCTTTTATATCCATCATCAAACCATGTATCATATTTTACATTTGTTTCAAAATAATTATATAAAAAATTCCAGTTATCATTAATTTTATAGTTCAAAAATAAATTATTTTTATGAGAACTGTTCATATCTGTATGTTTGTCACCTTTATCATGTGAACGTGAAATTGTATCAACCTTTCCCCATTTTTCCAAGTTATAACCAACGCTTAATTTATCAGCATTAACAGTAGCATTGTATTTTTGTTGACCGTAATTACCAACTCCGGCAGTTACTGAATTTTTAAAATCTTGTTTAGTTATAATATTAATAACACCGCCCATTGCTTCACTACCGTAAAGCACGGATCCCCCACCTTTTACTATCTCAACTTTCTCAATACTATCAATAGGTATAGCATCTAAAAAATATTTTCCTCTCAAATTCATAGGAGATCCATTTAGCATAATCAAAGTACCATTACTTACACCTCTAATGGCTATTTCATTAGCCATTGTCCCCATAGCACCACCACCAGGTGCAAACGTTTTATAAACCAATCCAGGCACACGCCCCAAAGCAACCTGCAAATTCTGCGCACCTGTTGCTTTTAAATCTTCACTAGTCAGGATTGTAGTTGATGCAGGTACATCAACATCTCTTTTTTCTGTCCGTGTTGCAGTTACTACCATTGGATCTAACGTAAATACTTGATTTGGTTCCTCAGCATGTACTGCAGTACCCCCCCAGATGACATTTCCAGTTACCAGTGCTATCATCAAAGCACTTATACCAATACTCTTTTCCAACATACGCTACTTCCTTTCAGAATTTTTTGTATTTATTGAAATAAAAGCATTTTCTATACCCATTCTTTAATGGCCTTATAGTATTTACTTTTATTAACAATCGGCTAATAAAAATAAAAATGCCTCCTGCTGAAAGCAAAAGGCATAAAACAGCTTAACTACAATAGAAAAACTGCTACATTACCTTACTGTCACACGCAGTAGTAACAAATAATCAGGCAGTTCTTCTGACTTAGGTTCAACGTTTATTCAAGCCTTCCCAGATATTTCCAGTGGCATAAATTTGAATTCACTCACCATTACAGCGACGGGATCGTATGGGATTTACACCCAACTTCTCTATTAAGACTAGCGTCACCTGATTTACGAAATATTTAATTTAATTAAGTATAATATAAATCTATTTATTTTTCAATATATACTATCAAATTCATATTGTGTCTTATTAGGGCAATATTTCTGTATTTATTTTCAAGAAATAAGTACTGGATTTTCTGCTGCATCGTTTTATCTACATTTTTTATATTAGTGGTTTTAAAATATTTTATTTATAGTTATAATAGGCAGCACAGTGTGCCGCCTATTAATTTTAGTTTTAGAAAGAATAATTGTAGGTTAGTGTCCAATTGAATGGTAATCCATAATTTTCATAATCGTTCACGACATCTTTTTTATCTAAAATATTATAGAAATTTAATGCTACAGAATTATTCTTATCTGCACTGTATTGTAATGTAGCATTCATTATATTTCTATTTGGAAGAGCATAATATCTATTACCACTAGAAGTAACTTCATGATAATAGCTATCATTCCTGTCTCCTAAGAAAAGATAGTTTAATCCTGCATTAAACTTATTCTTCTGATATCCAATTCCTGCCACAAATTGAAGTCTGGCATTGTCCTGTACCCATTCACCAGAATCATTTATTTCTGGATTAGAATAGGTAACACCAAGATTATATCGCCAATTATCGCCAACTAATTTTGTATATTCAACTTCAATGCCTGTATTCCGAAAATCGCCTTTATTAATTTGTATTTCAGCCTTAGTATTCGTACCTATACCTAATTCTTCTTCGCTTGCCCATCCAAATTTATTACTGATATCCATATTAAACACGGCAAGTTTTAAAGAACTCGAATTAGTTATCTTTTTCATTCCAGTTTCATACGTCCAACCTTCTTGAGGCTTTAACCCACGTGATTTTTTCAAGTTGTGTGCATCTTTATCTGTCGTATAGAATTGGCTGTTCATTGCAGGCATAATAAATGATTTACCTATATTTGTATACCAAGTCAAATTTTCATTAAATTTATATAATGTTTGTAATTGTGGCAAAAATACATTTTGGTCTGTATCAAAATCATTGATGGCTTCCCCACGCAATCCCAAAGTAGCACTAAATTTAGGTGCAAATTGGTGAGTATAAGACGTATAAAGTCCTAAACTTGTTCTATCAGACTTTTGAAAAGTATATTTATAATTTTGATAAAAATCACGTTTAATTGCAATACCCGCAATTAAGCTATCTTTATCTCCATTAAAAGACCAACCCTTCTGAGTATCTGATGTTATATTGAACATTTTATAAGATCCACCAGATACTGAAAATTCTTTTTCATTACTCTTTTTTTGATTTGAAGTAAACCAGCGGCTATTAAAAGAAAATACAGATTTTAATTTGTTACTTGTATCATCATAAACTAAACTAGCTGTGTCACGATTATCGTCATATTTATATGATGTTCCTAGCTTATCAGCAGCTGCTTTAGAACGAGTTATCTGAAATCTATTAAGATCTGATTTTGAATGGTTATAATTTAACGTCAAATTCTTCCCTATATTACCTGTAATAAAAATACTTTCTTTTCTGGATTTTCCTAAAGTATTATAATTATTTTTTTTGCTTCCTGATGAGCTTGCATATTCTCCATAAGGAAATTTACGGGTTTGAGGATTAACTTCATCATAATAATCTTTATCATAATAAACTGAAAAATATTCATTTTGATGGCCAACTGACCATTTATCTGTATAATTACCAATAGTTCCGGATATTGTTGTTTTTGCAGAACCAGAAGCTTTTTTTGTTATTATATTAATTACCCCACCCATAGCTTCGGCCCCATACAAAGTTGCATTAGAGCCACGAACAATTTCTATTTTCTCTATGCTGTCCAGTGGAATATTGGATATCGCATTATAATTTAACAAATTCATCGGAGCACCATTTACTAATACCAATGTGCCTTTATCCAAACCACGAATTTTTGTTCTACTAGCTGAGCCACCATATTCTTGCCCATTAGGACCATATGACATTCCATTAAACCCAATTTGTTGGGCTAAAAGAGTATCAACATTTACTGCACCGCTCTTTTTAATTTCTTCTGAAGAAATTACTGTTACAGCAGCTGGTGTATCTAAATCACGCGTTTCCATTCTCTGCGCTGTTACTACCATAGGATCTAACGTAAATGCTTGACTTGGTTCTTCAGCATGTACTACAGTGCCCCCCCAGATGACATTGCCAGTTGCAAGCGCTACCATCAATGCACTCTTACTCGTACCTTTTTTCAACATACTCAACTTCCCTTCACAACTTTTTTATATTATTGAAATAAAGACGTTTCCTGTACCCTTTCTTTATGGCCGCACAGTACTTGGCCTTTAATTGCAATAAACAAATAAAAAATACCTCTCACCTAAGGCAAAAGGTATTAAACGACTTAATTATAAAAACAAAAGAAGCCGACACATTACCTAACTGTCTCACGCAGTAGTAAAGTAATCATCAGGCAGTTCTTCTGACTTAAGTTCATAGCTTATCCAAGCCTTCCCAGATATTTCCAGTGGCATTAGTTTGGATTCGCTCACTTTTACAGCGACGGGATCGTGTAGGAATTACACCCAACTTATCTATTAAGACATACGTCACCTGACAATAAGTATTTAGTTATGATACTAGATTATATATGAGATTAAGTATTATTTCAAGTTGATGCACCAATTATTTTTCTTATTAATTTTATATTTAGTTTTTTTGATATTTCATATCATTAATAGGATTTATATTTTAATTTTCGGATGTATTATTCACTGCTTGCAAACAAATTTCCAGCATCGCCTCTGCAAACGTTTTCTCTGGCACAGGGATAAGTTCTCCGTTATTTATTTTAGTTTCAAGCTTCGTTCCTTTGCTGCCATAAACGTCCATTTGTTTTACACCATAGGTTTTATCTGCCGCATTAAATTGCATCAGCATTTCACAATACTGAACTTTTTCTTTTTTCGCCAGTTTTTCTGCATAGGTTTTATTCATTTTTTTTAGTAATTCTTTGTCTGTAAAAACAGTTTTCACAACAACATTAACTAAATCTTTGTTTACAACCCCGTTTTTTTCTTCTGGGAAATACAGTGAATCCATGTCATATGCATAAACGCCCATAGTGTTTTCTAAAACAATTGACCAACGTGCTGCTTCTATTTCCTCAGCCGTAGGCTTGGGCATCATGCTAATTTCCCAATTGATAGGTGGTGCTTCATCATTCTTTTCTGCAGCACTGGCTGAAACCGCCAATAAGCACATCATGCAAATTGTCAGCAGCATTATTAACTTTTTCATCATATTACCTCTTACCTCCTGTTTAAACATCTAAATTACGTACTATTCTTAAAATCTGTTCCTGAGATAAACTGCGAAGGCTATAATAAGTTGCTCCCATTGCTTTGGCAACAGCTTTGGCCACACCCAGTTTAATAAAATCTGTTTCAGTATCGATAACAACGGAGGTAATTTTAGCCTTCCGAATTTTTTCAGCCATTTTTAAGGCACTCTCTACCGGATCACCACTGTTTTCTTCTATGGCATTAGCTCTGCCATCAGTTACTAAAATCAGAATCGGTTCTAACTCGCTGTCTTTTTTATTCAACATTCCCAAAGTTACCAACGCAGTTGATAAACCGTCTGCTAAAGGAGTTTTGCCGCCAGTAGGCATTTCTGCCAAACACTTTTGTGCAAGATCAACGCTGCGTGTTATAGGCAGCAATAATTCAGCCTTTTGCCTGCGAAAAGCAACCATACCAACACGATCACGTTTCTGATATGCTTCCTGCAGCATATAGAAAATAGCGCCTTTTACGGCCCGCATCCGTTCACGAGCTCCCATTGACCCACTGGCATCAACTGCAAATAAAAATGTATTGCCAATACGTTTTTCGCGTACTTTTTGCCGTAAATCTTCACTCTTAATATTCAGGGCGCAACCGTTATCTTCACGCATACGCTGAAACGGCGCCGCAGCCCTGATTGTAGCATCAAAAGCCAAATCTTCCACTTTTATTTTCGGCATTTCAGCCCTAACATAACGCCCTTGTTTAAGATCTGTTTTAGTCGTGCTGCGTTTGCCACTGCCACGCCGGACATTGCGATCTTTGCCTAAATCCAGAACCATTTTAGGAAGCTTAAAATTTTTATCAATATCTGCAATCTGTTCTTCCGGTGCTAACTGATTTTTGTCATTGTCAGGACTCTGCTCTTCTTTTTCTTTGTCGTCATCCTGATTCTCATCATCGTCACTGTTATCTTCCTCATCACCATCGTCTTCATTATCATCAAGCGGTGGTGGCGCCAACGGTGACTCCTTTGAGTCTTCATCATTATCCTCGTTTTCATCTTGATTCTGCTGTTCATTCTCATCAGGCTGTTCTTCTTCCTGCTGCTCCGGATTTTCCTGTTGTTGTTCTGGTGGCTTCCGCATACGATGCGGCAGCACAAACATGGCAGCTTCTTCCACATCCTTAGGTAAAACATAATTTCTTTCCGCTAAAGCAGCTATAGCTTTAGCGGCTTCCAAAAGATAAATTTCCGCTCTATGACCGGCACAAAAAGCCTGTGCGCACATTTGTGCCGCCAGCTGCATCATGGCTTCTGATACTTCAATTTCTTCTACAATGCTCCTTGCCAAAGCAATCTTTGCCGCTAATTTTTCTGTTTCATTAAAATAACTGTTTCTGAAGCTTTGTATATCAAAGCCACAGGCAAGAGAACGTCTAATTATTTCTGTACGTATTACCACATCTTTCTCACTTTGGGCATCAACATACATACCAAACCTATCTAATATATGACCTGGCAGAACTCCTTCTTCGGGGTTCATTGTTCCAATAACAGTATACGATACAGAATGAGTAAAAGAAATGCCATCACGCTCAACCTGATTGATACCAGAAGCGTTAGCATCCAAAACTGCAGTCAGCAATTCCTGCCGCAATAAATTTGCTTCATCAATATACAAAATATTACCTGTAGCTCTGCTTAATATCCCAGGCAAAAATCTGCGTTCGCCTTTACTAACAGCATATTCAATATCGATACTACCAAAAAGCATATCTTCCGTAGCATTAAGCGGCAAATCCACTATCTTCTGTGTGCCAATAATCTCTTTAGCAGCGCGTACCAAGGTGGATTTAGCAGTCCCTTTTTCACCGCCAATCAAAAGGCCACCTGCCTTTTGATTTACTAAAGCGATCTGCAGAGCTTTTTTTAACTGCTCCTGCCCAACTACTGCCACAAAAGGATAAATAGCATTAGTCAGCATTTATAACGCTCCTTTAGCCCCAGAGGACAAAATACTTTCAACCTTATCCCAATCCAATTGTCCTTCTTCAAAAGGACGACGACGCATACGATGCGGCAATACTAATTTGGCAGCATTTTTTACGTCTTCCAGTTCCACTTCTTTGCGTCCATTAAAAGCCGCCAGTGTCAAAGCTGTTTTAATTACAGTAATATCGGCGCGATGCCCGTCAACACCAAGTTCTACAGCTAATTTAGCAACAGTTTCCAAAAGTTCCTCGTTGATATCTACCTGAGGTAACAAACTGCTGGCTTGTGTAATTTTTGCAGCCAGCTCTTCCTGATCATGCTGATAACCGGCAATAAAAGTATCGGCATCCTGCTCATAAGCCAAACGACGTTTAATTACCTCAACACGCTGCGCGGGATCATGCTCACCTGTAACAACTACTGACAAGCCAAAACGATCCAAAAGCTGCGGGCGGATATCACCCTCTTCAGGATTCATTGTACCAACCAAAACAAAACGAGCCGGATGAGAATATGAAACGCCTTCACGCTCAACTGTATTGATTCCCATTGCTGCAGCATCCAACAATACATCTACAACATGGTCATCAAGCAAATTTATTTCATCCACATACAAAATATTACGATTGGCTTGAGCTAAAATACCTGCCTCAAATTTTTTCTCGCCATGCTTAATCGCATGTTCAATATCCAAAGTACCAACAACGCGATCTTCAGTCGCGCTTACAGGCAACTCGACCACACGCATTTTTACGGTATCGGCAACTAATTTATTATCCTCAGTATATTTAGATGCACAATCTTCGCATAACAGATTGGGATCTGCCGGATCACAATGAAATTTACATCCATGTACTGCTTCCATAGCCGGCAGTAATTCGGCCAAAGCACGTACTGCTGTTGACTTGGCAGTACCTTTTTCACCTTTTATTAAAACACCGCCTAATGACGGGTTTATTACATTTAATATTAAGGACATTTTCATATCATCCTGTCCTACAATAGCTGTAAATGGGTATACTGACATTCTTTTCACTATAACTCCTCCTAAAAGCATAATAATAGTAAGAAATATCCATAAGAATTTCATTACAATTAAATTACTATATCATATTAAACTATATACCAAGTATATAGTCAAATTTTAAATAAAAATAACTTCAAATTTTTTTGATATAACTATTCCTGTAACTTCATCCCACTCGAATAATAAAACTGCCTGTTTCCCATTATAACTAAATTTTACTTTGCCATGCTCTATAACGACGCTTTGCCCAATAGTCATATCCATCCATTCAGTTTTTCCGGTTTGATTGCAAACCAGCACTGGTAATCCTGTAACAGAGGAACATTTTTCCCATGCTCCTAATGGATTGCCACAAACTTCCGTTGGAGGCCACGCTGCTATATCAATAATTATCTGTGCGCCTTTTTTCTGCATCTTTTTAGCATGTTCACTGTACCATGCATCTGCACATACAAGCACTCCAACTTTAATATTCAAACAATCGATAGGTTTTAGTACATCTGCAGTTCTCGCCCAAGACTCAGCACCGATACCATGAGAAATAATTTTTCTATGTCTGCCGCATATTTCTCCACTTGGTTCAAATACAATACAAGAATTAAAATTACAGTTCAATTCGCTATCGTATTCACCACACCCCAAAAACAAAAATAAACCATAGTCTTTAACTAATGATAATAAGAAACTTAATTTAGAAGACGGTTGTTTATCTACTTTTGTTTCTGGCTCTAATTTATAAAAGTAATACCCCTGCACTGCTGTTTCCGGAGTAATTACCCAATTAGCTCCTTTTTCAGCAGCAATTCGAACTGCTTTTTCCAATAGTTCTATATTTTTCTGCTCAGGACCATTGCTAAGTTCTAAATGACATAATGCTACTTTCATAAAAACTCCTTCAAATTATATATGAACCGAAGCTTATGCTCCAGTCCATATATTTGCGTTTCATTATTTAAAATGCGTATTCCATACCGATAAGGAAAGAGCGTCCTGGCATAGGAAAAGAATACTTGCCATTAGAAACACCACCTGTTTCAGCATAAGAAGCATTAGTTAAATTATATGCTTTGGCATAAATTTTATAATCTTTTTGAACTTTATATTGCAAAGAAAAATCTAAAGTCAAATACTTAGAATCTACATATTTACTTTTATCAGCACCACTAGCTCCACGTCCATATAATTCTGCATCCCATTTATCTTTATTAAAGCTTATGCCTATTTTATACTGATTAGGTGATACATTAGTATCGCGTTTAAATCCATTTCCATCCTTATTATCTTCCTCAACTTTTACATAGGTATAACTGCCATTTATTGAAAACTCATCCGTTAACTTATGTTTGACATTAAACTCCATACCACGTTTTTTCTGTTTAGCAACATTAGCAACTGTCCAATCACTTAAAAAATTATTTGGATCTAAAGCTGCCCAGTTTATTGCATCATCAAGTTCACTGTAAAATGCATTGATCCCCAATTGTATTTTATCGTTAAGTTTTGTATCATAGCCAATAGTCCAAACTTCACCAGTTTCAGGTTTTAATTTGGCATTACCTATCATCGCGCCTGACACCCCAGGGATTGATGGCGAATAATAGAATAAATCATTAGCCTGTGGCGCATTAAAAATTTGCCCCCAAGAAAGATATGCATGACTGTCTTCACTAAATTTTTTATTTACTGCTACACTTGCCGTAGTTTTATTTCCAAAAAAATTATGTTTATCATACCGAAGCCCCGCATTTAAAAGCCAAGAATCGGCAAAATCCCAGCTATCCTGTACATAAATAGCCTTATTGTTGATTTTAGCAATTTTACCGCCATATGTACCAGGATTATTTACCTCAGATTCTCGCCAATCAGCACCAACAACTACTTTATTATTTTTTGATAATTCCCAAGTTTGTTGAATTTCTACACCATCTTTAGTTTCATAATAATTGCTGTCACTATTATTATCATAAAAATTGCCACTATAATAATTTCTATATATTTGTATAAACCCAGTATTTTTTTCTCCACGTCCCCATTCAAATTTTCCTGAAATATTATTGTTCAAATCAGTACCAGATGCTCCTGGTTTAATAGTATTCCACCCACCTAAACCCGGAGCATAATAAGGTTTGCCACCATCTTTAAATGAGTGCTCAAAATATAACGTTGCTAATTTATCACCGTCAAACTCCTGATCAACTTTAATTGTCGCGCCTATAATATTATTAGAAGAATTAGGCCACTTAACATTATCCCCGGAATCAGCTTCTTTGTATTTTACATAATTTTGCTTTTGTTTGTTTATCGTTGTGATTACGCCAGTTTTACCTTTTTTCACACTTACTAAAGCACTGTAATTTTGCGAACCCCATGAGCCGGTATTTATATTTATTTTTGCATAGTTCTTATTGGCACTTTTGGTAATAATATTTATAACACCACCTACTGCATCTGAACCATATAATGATGATCCTGCACCTTTCAAAATCTCTATTTTTTCAATAAAATCAGGAGATGGCAAATTAGTTATATCAAAACCAGAACGTCCAGAAGTTCCCTTATCCTGGTTAAGTCTTCGCCCATCAACCATAATTAATACTCTATCATCACCATTTAAATAAATATGTTGATCTCCACCTAAAAATCCACTGCGTTTTACAATAACACCAGGAACATTTTCTAAAGCTTCACTTACGCTTTGATAGTTTCTTTTTTCAAACTCCTCTGATGTTATGACCGACATATTGGCAGGAGTATCAACTAATTTATTTTCCATTCTTGTAGCCGTTACAACATACTCATCCAATAAAAACTGCTGCGGTTCCTCCGCGTGTACTACCGTGCCCCCCCAGATGACACTCCCAGTTATGAGTGCTGTCATCAGTACACTTTTACCCAAACTCTTGTTCAACATGCTCAACTTCCTTTCCCAAATTTTTTATTATTTTTATAGAAGCAATCATCTGCGTCCAGTCTTTCATGGCCACGCAAGTAATACCTCTAACAAAAATGCCTTTCTCTGCAAAAAGAGAAAGGCATAAAAGCACTTGGTAAAAACTCAAGTGTAACCTTCCTGTCGCTCGCAGGAATATCACTTTATTCAAACAGGCAGTTCTTCTGGCTCAGGATTCAACGCTCGTGCTGCGCCTTACCAAGATCAATCTCAGTAGCATTTGCAACAGGCTCATCTTTACAGCGGCGGGACCGCATCGGCTTATACCGATTTCTCTATTAAGCTTACGCACCTGTTTTTATTAAATTATTAAAATTAAATTCTACTTATCTATAATTTTATATGATATAATATCTTATATAATTCTATGGTAAACTATATAGTAAGTATATTGTCAATAAATAAAGGAGTAATTTATGAGTAAATCAATAGAAGATTTTTTTACAGCCGGAGAATTAGCGACTCTTTTTAATATTCCTAAACAAACACTGCTTTACTATGACAGAATAGGGCTTTTAAGTCCTGAATTCATAGCGGAAAATGGCTATCGCCACTATTCTTTAACACAATATTTAATTTTAGAAATCATAGTAAATTTAAGAAAATTAGATATTCCTATTTCACAGATAAAAGATTATCTTAACCATAAAAGTTCAGATAAATTTAACGAATTGATACATAAAAAATCTTGTGAATGTGATGAAATAATCAATAAGCATATTAAAATTAAACATAGTCTGGCATTCGTTGATAAGCTTTTAAGCAATATTGAAAACTTAGCTTTAAATCAGATAACGCTAGAGCATCAATCTGAACAGATAATTTTTATAAGTGATTTGTCTTCTGTCGCCGTTGGTAAGAAACGTCTCGAAATAATGGCAAAACACAACCAGAAAGCTTTTAATAAGCAACATTTTAAAGAAAAAGCTGTAGGTTGGATCGTTGATCAAAAAAAATTTTTAATGGGAGAAAAAAGTTATTCACTAGCATTTTTTACAACTGTTGGTCATCCTCAAAATATTAATAAAAACCATATGATATTACCAGAAGGACTCTATTTAAATATATTTTTTAAAGGTACTTATCACAAAAATTCAAAATCTATTTCAAAAAAAATTGCCTCATTTCTCAATAGTAATGAATTGCAGCCATTAAGCAATATTTATGTTATGCCCTTAAAAAATCATTGGTTAACATCAGATCCAGATGAATACATAAATAAAATTTCATTACAAGTAACATATATAAATCAAGAGACCTTGTAAAATACAAGGTCTCTTTTATTTTTCAACTTCTGCAACAACTGAAATATGACAGTTTTCAGGCTGATCAAATAAACTGCCATACGCAGCACGAGCTACTTCCTGTACACCAAATACTATATCCTGCGAAGAATTATAAATATAACCCTCCCGCGGATAGAAAAACCGCTTTTCTTTTACTGCATTTAATGTTTGCAATGCAGGATCCTCTAAAAATTCTTTGTTATATTTTTCAATATCAAAAGTTTTGTGATCATTGTAGACAGGCATAATCAGAAGATCAGGATTAATATCAACCAACATCTCTTTTGTTAAAAGCTGTCCATTATGCAATCCGGCATCAGAAACGCCATTTATAACACCTGCATACTTACAAATATCATCAAAAGTACACCCCTTACCGCCATAAGATATCATCAATGATATCAAAACGAGCTTCTTCCTTCGTTCAGGCTTAATATTATCCACCTTTTCTTTGATTTCTGCTAATTTATCATCCATTTTTGCAATCATAAGATTACCTTTATCTTCCTCGCCTAAAGTTTTTGCTATCAATTTCACATTCTCTTTAACATCAGCAATACTTTTAGGTCCCTTTACAACAACTACTTTAATTCCCAGTTCCCGTAAATTATCAACCATTTCGGCTTTGCCCCAATTATAAATAAATACAACATCCGGCTTTAAAGATAAAATTTCTTCAGCAGAAGGATTTTTTATTTTTCTAGTAATTTCATTCGCCTTATCTACGATATTGGAGCTTACAGGATCATCAGCCAAAGAATTAATTGCAATCAATTTCTCTTCAGGGAGTATCCCTAACACAATACTGTCTGTTCCCATTGCCAACGTCAGTATTCTTTCCGGTTTATGCTCTAATTGGATCATGGCCCCCTGATCATCAATTATTTCATAAGCGGCTTTTTTTACATTGCCACCATTAGAGCTTCCACAGCCAGAAATAAAAAAAACTACTATAAGCAGCATCACTGCCAAAAAAGTTTTCGAAGCCATCTTTCTCATTATCTTTAGTTCCTTTGAATATTATCTGCAATAATATTCACAAATAACTCACTCCAGGCTTTCATCATAGCTTCTACCGAAACCTCATTCAGCGCGATACTTTCTGTATCATATTCTCCCGCAATGTCACTCAATAGCTTTTCTGCTGCATTCATTACCTCATCTTTATCAAGTAATCCCCATAAAAACTGGTCCAACAAATGTATATATAAAGAAGTATATGTCAGCATTAAAGGTTCTTGTGCAAGCTTTTCTGCCGCTTCTAAGAAATCAGGCTTTAAGACAGCTAACTGCTGCTGAAATAAAAGCCAGATACTTTGCGTTGTTACTTGAAAACGTTTTAGGCGTCTAAACACATTGTGCTGTGTTTTAGGATTGAGTCCAGACTGTTTTGATAATGCCGCTTTAACTGCTTTAGTAACGGTTTTTCCAATAAGCTCACCCATTTTAGAATGTTTTCCGGCTCCTTCGAAATACAGCGCAGAATCCGAATTAGTAACAATTATTGTTTGGTCCGTCCCTGATCCTGTCGCAAGTCCTGTAGAATAGTTACTGCCAGCCAGCAGTTCCTGAATTGCAGCCGTCTTTGCTTCAGTACATGTAACCAATGCTCTGGTCAGCGTTCCAGGAGGCATATCTGCGTCTAGTATCAAAATAATGTTAATAGTACCCAATTTATCTGGTTTTTCCGCAGGTTTATAATAATCGGCAGGATCACCGACACGTCCTCCATTTGTTTCAATCCCGCCTGTTACTATAGCAGTAACAGTAAGTTCTTTATAATTCAAGGATTCTATAGCCACATTTTCCATATCAGCAGCAGTTCCCATTCCAGTTACAAGCTCTGGCTCTAAGCCTATACGCTTAGCTAATATCCGCATATGTTCGGCATAAGTATCAGCTAACATCTCACATGGCATCCCTGAACCAACCTTACCATCGTGGTTAAATACAGCTTTATAATTTTCATGATAACCGCCATTAAAAACCGAAGTGCTAAGTACTTTACGCGCACCCTTAAAAAACACTACGATACTTTTTTCATAACGATAAGCTGTATCGCCTGTAGACACTGTATATAATTTCATTCTAACAACTCCCGTAAAAAAAGTGTCCTCCTGCCCAGGCAGGAAGACACTAATGTTTTTTATTCCGATCATATCGGTCATTAATCTCAATCCTATCGCTCGTAGGTTATCCAGAGATCGAAAATGGCTGTTTCCAGGGATTAAATAAACACCCAGCGACGGGATCGCGGCTTAACGCACTTCTAACAACCAGATTATGAAATTTTAATGATGACCGCAACCGCCGGTTGCTTCACCAGCCATGATTTTTCTGTATAATTCATGCGCTTCTTCGCTACTTTTACCAGCAGCAATTGCTTTTTGAGCATGGATAACGGCACTCCTATATTTGGCATGCGGTCCATCAGCAGGTAATTTTTCAACATCTTTGATGTCAAATTCCATTACTTTTTTGAAAATAGCATAAATTTCTTCAGAAGATTTGCCAGCAGCTTTAGCAGCCTCTACATGCTTCATAGCGCTTTCATAACGATGTTTGGCATGCGGAGTATTCGGCAATTCATATTTAGGATGTTCTTTACAAGTCATTTTAATCACCTCTTAAAATATTCTTATTTTCTTTCATTATCATTTTAGACTATATACCTGTCATATGGTCAAGCATTTTCTATATTTTTATTTGTTTAATAGATACCTGTTTTAATACACATTCGCTGAGATATGCTTCTTTAACTCCACTGCCATACCAGCGGGCAAAACAGCCGCCACCACACAATTTAAAATCTTCACACTGCTTACAAAAAAACATTGAAGTTCTGATTTGCTCCTGGACTTTCTTTACCAATATAGTGTCCAGCCCATTTTTTACATTACCAATATAAAAATCTTTATTACCGACAAGAGAGGAACAGGCATAAATATCGCCTTTGGCATCAATAAAAGCTGCTTCTCCATTCATCGCATAACAGTGGCCAAATTCATGGGAAGAATCAGCACAAAGTATTTTAACTCGTTCCTGTTGGGCAAAATGAATTTTATAGCCTGTTAAATATGCTAGCTGACGTGCTTTTTCGTAAACCTGTTCCATTGCCTTACGCATAGCTGTTTCGGAAGGCGGTTTGAGGACAGCTCCTCTTCCCTGCCCTCTCAACAGGTCAAAGCCTATCCTGCGTATATTACCTATAAAATAAGCAAATTCTACTATACCGGCCAATTCGCTGACATTTTCGTCTGTAACTACGCAGGTAATACCAACTGCTATATTATTACGCTTTAAAACTTCTAAACCATATAAAATTAAACTTGTTGCTCCATCTCCGGCTTTAGTCAGGCGCAGCTTGTCATTGATATTCGGTCTGCCGTCTAAACTGACACCAATTGCAACTTTATTTTTGAATAAATATTGTGCCATTTCATCCGTCATCAATGATCCATTTGTTTGTATCTGTAAAACAGCAGGCAGGTTATTATCCTGAACATATTTAACAACAGCTTTCAAACATTCAAAGTTCAGCAGCGGCTCACCACCGCTGAACTGAATAACAAATTTTTCTCCGCTGCCTGCCGCCAAATTTACAGCTTTAATGGCATCATCAACTTTAAGCATACTGCCGTCATGTTCTGCTGCATAACAGTACTTGCAGTCAAAATTGCACTGACCGGTCAAGCTGAGAACAAGCATCTTGATTTTAGGAATGTTCATCACTGCGTTCCTCTAATTCGCCTTCTACTGATAAATAGATCTTTTGCAATTCTGCTTTGGTTTCAGGTTTCGCCTGCCACAGACCACGCTGATCCGCTTCCAGTAAAATCTCCGCCATGCGCTGCAAAGCCCATGGATTAACATCACGCAGCCATTCCTGTACTTTGGGGTCGAATGTATATTTTTCGGCATATTTTTCATACATCCAATCTTCCATCACAGAGCTTGTAGCATCCCACTGGAAACTGTGTGCAATATAGTTAGCCATATCGGCAGCACCTTTATATCCATGCTTCATCATACCCTCGATAAATTTAGGATTAATAGCTTCACTGCGGAAAATACGTTTAGCCTCTTCCTGTACACTGTGCATGACGACCTTGCTTTTATCAGTACTGTCGCCGCAGTACGAACGCGGGGCAGAACCTTTGATACTGCGTACTGCAGCGATCATACCACCATGATACGCGTTATAATCATCTGAACTGAGCATATTAGTTTCATGATTATCCTCGTTTTTAATTGTTACGTCCAAGCTTCCCATTCTTTTACGGAACTGCTGCGGTAAAAACTTACCCTTGACCTTGCCGCCATAAGCATGCGCGCCCCAACGAACATACACCTCGGCAATATCATCAATACTTTCCCAATTTTTTGCCTCTAAAAGCGCTGCTACGCCAGCGCCATAAACACCCTGCTCATCTCCAAAAATACGAAAAGCAGCCTGCCGCCAAGCATCTTCTTTTGTTAAACCCTCCGCTTCTAGTTCCAGACTATCAGCAAGTAAATGCTTACGAACGTAATTTTGCTCTTCATCTTCTTCAAGTTCCCCTACCAGTAAAACAGCTTTGTCCAGCAAATTCATTACACTGGGCATAGTATCTCTAAACAAACCACTGATCCTGGCAGTGACGTCAATACGGGGACGTTTCAATTCCATCAGCGGTATGACTTCAAGACCGATTACTCTTTGACTGCCATGCTGCCATTGCGGCCGTACGCCCAAAAGATATAAAAATTCTGCTACGCACTGACCGTGACTGCGCATATTGGCACCTGACCATAAAACTATACCAACACTTTCAGGGTATCGTCCTTCTTCACTGATATACCTTTCGATTACCTGATCGCCCAAAGTTTTTCCTATTTCCCATGCAGCAGGAGTTGGCAGATTTCTCGGGTCAATACCATAAAAATTTCGTCCGGTAGGTAAAAGATCAGCACCGCCGCTGCTTGGAGCTCCTGACGGTCCCGGTTCGATATATTGCCCTTCCAATCCTCTTAGCAGGTTTTCTCTTTCCTGTGAAGTAAGCATCAGATTGGGATAAATATTATTACAAATATAGCAGCAGATTTGTTTGAGCGCTAACTTAAATTCGCTGCTTCCATCACATACCCACTCAAGATTTTCTAAATTATACAGTTTTTCTTCATCAAAACCGTGCTCAATCAAAAGTGCTATGATATTGCGGCTGCGGGCACGTAATTTATCTATTAAAGCGCCATAAGTAATATTTAAAGGTTCGTAAATTAAGCCGCTGTTTTCCAACAGGTCATAATAGTCAAAACCATACTGTTTTGCCAATACCTGCATCAAAGACGGAATATCACCATTTTCCAGCCGCGTCAACAGCATTAGATACTCACGCAGATTTTCGTCCTGAGGCGGTTGTCCCAAAATATGTAAGCCTATCCTAACCTGCATATTTTTCAAATCAGTAATATAGTTATGCAGACCCATGACGTAATCATTAAAAGGCTTTTCTTCATCAAAAAAAACTTCATCCTGCAAATTTGCCTGCACTACTTTTTCTAAAATCAAGCTTTGAAGTTTTTCTAAATTTTCCGGCTGAGTAGTTTCAAAATGACAATATTCATCCATCAGTTTTTCAAGCTCTTCTAATTCGTCGTAAACACCGGCATCAGTCATAGGCGGCGGCAAATGTTCTATCAGACAGGCAGCACCACGTCTTTTGGCCTGAATACCCTCACCGGTAATCGTGATAAGATAAGGATAGATATTAGGCAGATCGCCCAAAGAAATATCCGGATAACAGGTATTATTGAGTCCGGCATTTTTACCAGGCAGCCATTCAAGGGATCCATGAGTACCAACATGCACTACCGCATCAGCCTGCCAGATATCGCGCAGCCAGTGATAGAAACCCAAATAATGATGCGTGGGAGCGCAGAAAGGAGAGTGATAAATTTTGCTTGGATCTTCACCAAAACCACGCGGAGGCTGCACTGTAACAAATATATTTCCGTTCATTGTTCCGGGAATAAGTAAATCGCCATCATAGTTCATAACTTCACCCGGAGCTTCGCCCCAATCTTTTACCAGCTGTGCTTTTACGCCCTCCTCCTGCAATTCAAAGAATTTTCTATAATCAGCACCACTTAACTTATTGGCAGCTGCCAGCTGCTTTTCCGTAAGCAAAGCTCTATCATTAGTAGCATTTGCCGTCAATTCATTGATAAATTCTTTCCCGTCTTCAGGTATAGTATCAACTTTATAGCCACGTTCTCTCAGCGCCTGCAAGACAAGTATGATACTTTCTATAGTATCTAACCCGACAGCACTGCCAATATTAGAATTACGCGGTGGGTAATTGTGAAAAATGATCGCAACTTTTTTATCAGAATTCTTTTTTCGCCGCAAAACAGCCCATTTCCGTGCTTTATTTACCATACGCACAATGCGCTCGTTGATAGGCAGATAACGTACATCGCCATTTTCCAGTAGTTTTTTATTAGCTATAGGCACACCATGGATCGCGCCGTCAAATTCCGGCATCGTTACGCTGATAGAAACTTCCATAGCATTCATGCCTTCAAAATCATCACGCCAGTTTTCGTAGGGTGTCAATAAAGTATAAGCCTGTAAAACAGGTACATTAAATTTCTTCAGAAAATCTAGCGTCATTGATCGTGCACCTGTCAACGAAAATTTCATTGTATTGATAAAAACATCTATTGACGGCACGCCATTTTCGCAAAAATAATCTTCAAAAATTTTGATCAGGCTTGGCATTCCTAATTCTAAAACAGGCATACCGTTACTAAATACGCAAACAGCATTCATTCCTTGACGTTCTATTTCTTCAATCAATGCCGTTTGATAGACAAGGTCATCCCATACCCATTCGTCACGATAAAATAAAATACCAATAGTCGGTTTTGCAGCATCGCAAAAATCTTTTTTATATGCTGCCAGATCTGTATAAACAGTTTTAGCTTTCGGATGATAAATCGCGCTCCAATACATAGGATCTGGCAGTTCGATATCCGTTTTACCGGTCAAAATACCATTAGCATATAAAAACAAATTACGATAATTTTTCATACCGCTGTACAAAGCATACGCTTTTAATTTTTCTAAATCTTTTTTTTCTATTCCGCTCACCAGTTCTTCCTCTTCAGTACCGGCAGCGTCAATATAATATCGCAGTTGATGTTTTTTAATAAATGGCAGCAGTTTTTTGAAAAAATGGGTGTCAAGTGCTGCTCCCATCCATTTAAGCAATAGAATATCTGCATCTTCTAAAAGCTTCTGCCATTCGTCATTCCAGACAGTATTATCGGAAAGTTTAACGCAAACAGAATCATTACTCAATAAATTTTCCTGCTGCAGCTGCTGCAAAGCAACCTTCATCATTGCAAAACGTCTGTCGACATTACTTAAAAATACTACTTTGCTCATTTTCTTCCTCCATATTTCTCACTTTAAAATACCTGTTTCTGCATTCTACGCAGCAAATAAAGGAAATAAGGCGTTCCTAAAAGGGCAGTCATAATGCCTACCCTGACTTCTGCAGGTGGAATAATGATACGCCCTAAAGAATCACAAACAACCAAAAATGCAGCTCCCGCCAAAGCACTGGCAGGTAACAGCACGCGGTGATCAGGTCCAACCAGCATACGCATCATATGTGGAACAACTAATCCTACAAAACCTATATTTCCACTGACACAAACAGAAGTGGCAGTTGTCATAGCTGCAACAAACAGTAAACCCATTCTAAATGGTAAAACAGGCATACCAACTGCTCTGGCTTCTGTTTCTCCAAGTACCAGAATATTTAGATGTCTTGATAAAGCAAGCATTATTATCACACCAATACTTACAGGGCCAATTGCCATATAAACATGTTCCCAGCGTCTGTAGTCAAGACCGCCAACCATCCAGAACAGATACTGCTGTAATTTTTGTTCATTCATAAATGTCAACAATCCAGATGTCACCGCACCAAGCAGCATCCCCACAGCGACGCCGGCAAGCAGCAAAGTCATAACAGGTATTTTCCCATTACGCATTGCTAAAAATACTGTTAAGGCAACAGCACAAACAGAACCGCAAAAAGCAAAAGCAGGCATCACAAACATACTTTCCGTCGCCCAGCCCAATGCTATCGAAAGTACTGCCCCTGTCGCAGCGCCACTTGAAACGCCTATAATACCAGGATCTGCCAATGGATTACTGAAAATCCCCTGCATAACGGCTCCCGATATACCTAAAGCGGCACCTACCAAAAGTCCCACGACCATACGGGGCATCCTTATATACCAAACAACCGCCATCTGCTCCTGTGTAAAATCGTTTTTATCAAAAAAAGGCAGACCTAGCTGATAGCCAATGGCTGATAAAGTATTATGCAACGGTATTTTTATCTGCCCGCAGGTCAAAGATATCGCCGCTACAATCAGCAGACCTATAAATAATAAGAAGATAAACTTTTTGCCGGATTTTCGATTAAACAAACTTATTCCCCCTTGGCAAACAATTCAGGATAAACGACCTTTGCAACAGCTTCTATACTATCTGTAACATGCTGTGACGCAACATAACGATAACGGTCAGACACAAACTCAAGCCTGTTGTTTTTTATCGCTTTGATATTCTTAAAGGCAGGATCAGCAGCCACCTGCTGTGCATATTTTTGCACATCATTATTAGAATCAAAATTCCATGTTGGCAATAAAAATACATCAGGATCAATCTCAATGATACGTTCCTTGGATAATGCATTGCTGCCCTGATCAAGTCCAGCTTCCGCCGCACCATTACGAACATGAGCATACGAAAAAATATCATCAAGCAAATTATCTTTGCGCCCAATAGCGCCGATAAATGAAAATGCCATTACAACCTTTTCCTTATCTTTAGGAATTACTTTCAGCTTACTTTCAAGTTCAGCCAGTTTGTTATCCATAGTATTTACAAGTGCTTCACCCTTAGACTTTTCACCAGCAGCAGCAGCTACGCCCAAAACCTTTTTGCGCATAGCTTCTATTGTTTTAGGACTTCCGGCAACATATACAGGAATTTTCATATCTTCCAGATTTTTCACCAAAGAATCTGGAGTAGCCGTAGAAACAAAAACCAAATCAGGATTTAATGCTACGATTGCTTCAGTATTTTCACCAACCTTATTGCCGACACGGTCTGCCTGCTCCTTAGTTATAAATGTTATTTCAGGATTACCAGCCCATTTACTAAAAGCCTTAACCCTATCAAGGGTTACGATCTCAGCTAAAATTTCATCAGTCCCATAAGTTGCAGATACTATTCGTACCGGTTTACCTGCAATTTTTATCTGCCGGCCTTTATCATCTGTAACAACATAAGCAGCGGCAGAATTTGCTTTAGGAATATCTGTATTTTGACCGCAGCCACTGGTTATAAGCAATAAAACAGCAAATAAAACCAACAGTATCTTTTTCATTAACCTTCACTCCTAATAGGGCAGCTGTGCTTTTATTTTTAAATTCCACAGCCGCTGCAGCATATGCCCGGCGCCACGAATACCTGCAAACGGAGCTGTCGTCAGCAGTACCTCATCTTGTACGGGATACGCAATATTACAACACCAAAATTTTTTCCCTTCACGCAATAAAACAGAGCTTTCACTACTGCTTCCAAGAATAAGCGTATTATCAGACTGCTGCAATATCTGTTCAATTTTTTTACTGTCTTTTTCTGCCAGTAGAATTTCATCTGCTTCCACAGGCCCCCGTAAATCTTTAAGAGTGTTTTGACAGATAACAGTCAATTTTTCTGTATCCGCCCATTCTTCGCGCAATGTTTGTGCAATGCAAAAAGCAGTTGTTCCAGGAGCGGCAACAATAATTTTATCAAACCATAATTCGCCCCAGGTGCATCTGGCTTCATTAACTGCAGCCAGTAATTCTTCCTGAGTTTTTACGCATTCTTCTCGGACACTTTCCAAATCACTGGGTAATACTTCTGCAATTTTTTCCAGCCAACGCAGTGTACCTTTTAATCCATAAGGTATCCCTGCTACAACATAAGGAGTGCCATATCGTTCTTTAAGATATTTAGCCGTCTCTAGACCTAACTCCTCATTGATAACGATGTTCAACTGAGCAGCAGGAATTTTTTGCAATGTCTCAAGTTCACTCCCGGCTCCAGGCACCGCAATAACTCTATAATTTGCAGTTTCTAAAATCCTTTTAATTTCTTCAAGATCGTTTCTGCCGTTAAAATAAGCAGTAGTCGCTCCTAATAAATTAACGCCTAAACGACATTTTATTTTGATATCAGGTAAATCCAAATATTGCCAAAGCCTGATGCTGGCTTTGCTGTATCCTTCAGCAAAACCGCCGCGTAGACCGCCGCTGTCCATTCCTATTACAGAAAAAGGCAGCTTTGCTTTAGCGGCAATGCCCTCAATATCATCACCAATCAAAGTGACGCTGCAGCTGTTTTCAATCAAAAGAATTGAAGGTGCCCTATTTTCCCTAATATAATCCAAAGCATCTGTTAAACATTCTTCTGTTCCATAAACGACCGCATTATTATCCGGCTGCGAGCCATGAAAGCGTTCTCCCAACCTGCTGTTAGATTTTTCAAGGTGGCGCAGGGCATAAAAATAGCACCATAGCGGCCCGTTAACCAACACCTCCGCACCTTTAATACCAGTAAAAAAAGCTGCTGCACCAGTTAAAGCACAGGTGTCGACTCGACTGCACACATTGCCCCACTCGGCTGTTTCAGACATAGACTATACCTCCTTTTTCACCACGGCGACATAAGGTTTTATAAATACAGTCCATAAACTCAATCTCTCCACTTGTACCTACAAGTGGGAGCATCGGTAAAAATATCTGTTTAATATCCTGGTTATTAGTTATTTCATGAGTTGTAAGAACTAAATCAACTGTTTCCAATAGTTGTTTACCTGCTGTCTGATCAATGATTGGGGCCTGACATTGTGCTGAAACAGCTTCGACCATTAATTTTCTTTCTTTCGTGTTATAATTGTCAAACAAAATAATCGCTTCCACCTGCATCTCTAATCTGCGTAATGTTTCCAGAATCCCAGCCGGATGGAAATACATCAGCATCCTGCCAATACAAACGACACAACGCTTTCCCTGAGTTATTTTTTTTACTTTATCGGCAAAAGCAAATAATTTATCCTTTTCCTGTACTACAGCCTTTTCTGCCAAATCTTCCTGATGCAAAAAAACTCCCAAATTTCTCAGCCAGTCGACTGTATTATCCCATCCTACAGGATATCCATCCTGTAAATAAGGAACCTCATAATTCATTTCTAACAGCCTGGCTATTTTAGTCAATCCGTTATAAGTCTGTCCGCGTCCACCGAGAATAATACTAAAAGACGCAGCTGTAATCTGAGGTAATTCATTTATAGGAATATATCCCGGAAACTGTCCAATAACCTTAATCGAAAAATATGCCAGTAAACGTTTTACCTCTTTGGCATAATGTCCCCAAGGGCCTCCATTGTCACCAATAAGCAACGCAGTATTCTCCAATTTTGTCTGTTTATGAAAAAATCTTTCAGCAAGTTGTTCTGCTACCGCAAAATATCCTTGATAATATTCTCCATCCAAAAAACCATAACACGGAACAGTAAGAACAGGAATACCATATTTAACTTCGCTTTCCTTTCCTACTACTTCGACATCATCACCAATAACTCCGGCCACACAAGAATTGGCAATTATCAGGCACTTCGGCCTATAAGTATTTACTACATCTTCAATGCAGGCACGCAAACGATCTGCACCACCAAAAATAGAATGTTTTTCCTGCAGCATACTTGATACCACTGGTATAGGCTTCAAATTTTCAGCAGCTCCATTAGCCAAAGCTCGATATTGTGCGCTGATATCCATACTGCGCGCAACATGAGCACATGCTCTGGGACTATGAAAAATAACAGCCGCACCACTGCAGTAAGCAGCAGCCCGCCAAACTCCGGGCATACTACAGCTACAGCTTTTTGTTTTAGAGAGCATTCTTTTAGTCTTGATTGCCATAGCTTGCTACTAAATCCTCCAGTTCCTCAAATTTCAGAGGTGTAGGTATAGACAGTTCTGCATTTTTCAATATATCATCGGCTAAGTTTCTATAGACCTGTGCCTGCTCAGAGTCTGGTGCATATTCTATAACAGTCTGTCTATTATTTTCAGCTTTGTTTACAATCACATTGCGGGGAATAAAGGCGATCAATTTAGTATTAAGTCTTCTGGCAAATTCTATCAATAACGCATGTTCATTGGGAGTATTTCGGCTATTGCCAATAATACCGCCAAGCCTTACTTCACCTCTTGCGGCAAATCTTTTAACGCCTTTAGCAATGTTGTTTGCTGCATACAACGCCATCAGTTCACCAGAAGAAACTATATAAATATCAGTAGCATAGCCTTCTCTAATAGGTACGGCAAACCCACCACAGACGACATCGCCCAGAACATCATATAACACTAGATCCTCATCGTTTAAAACCTCCAGTTCTTTCAATTTTTCCAAGGCAACGATGATGCCACGTCCCGCACAACCTACTCCAGGTTCCGGTCCTCCTGCTTCAACACATTTGGTTCCGTTAAAACCTGTATGCACAATCTGTTCAGCTTGAATATCATCTTCAGCATCGCGTACCAGATCCAGCACTGTCTGACGACAAATTTGTCCTAATAGCAATCTGGTAGAATCATTTTTAGGATCGCAGCCTATCTGACATACTTTTTTTCCCATTTTGCTGAATGCGGCAGAAACATTAGCTGCTGTAGTAGATTTTCCAATACCGCCTTTACCATAGAATGCAATTTTTTTCATCATCAATTACCTCCGTAAAGTTAAAAATAAAAAAGAACAGACTATCCCCTAAGGGAAAGCTGTTCTTAAAAATATTGGTACAAATGCCAAATACTTTACCGACGCCTTCCCATCTCTCGTGGGGAACGTACAAAGATCTGGCAGTTCTTCTGACTCTGATTCATTGCTCGCCTTCCCTTCCCAGGTTTCAACCCAGTGGTTTTTAAGGTCCGCTCATCATTACAGCGACGGGATCGTATCGGAGTTACACCGATTTCTCTATTATGCGCAGAAAGCGCACCAGATCCAACAATATAAAGTTTTATTTTACCAGGTCTACCGGAAGCAATGCCGGCATACCATTACTGCAGATAAATTCATCAGCCTCAACTTTAAAAACATCTTTCAGAAGTTGTGCTGTAACTATCTCCTGCGGCTTGCCTTCAGTTACAAGATAGCCTTCTTTTATAACAGCAATATGATCGGAGTACTGCACAGCATGATTAATGTCATGGATAACCATAACTACCGTTAACTGTAATTCACGATTAAGCTTTTCTAAAAGCTGCATTACCTCCAGCTGATGACAAATATCCAAATAAGTGGTAGGTTCATCAAGTAAAAGCACTTGCGGACGCTGCGCCAAAGCCATCGCAATCCATGCCCTTTGTCTTTCCCCTCCAGAAAGTGTGCTTAGCAGACGATGCTGCATCCCCAGCATATTCGTTTGCCCTAACGCCCACTCTACATGTGCATCATCTTCCATACTTTTGCGGCCAAACCAGTTTCGGTGTGGAAAGCGACCCATCTCTACTAAATCTTTGACTGTCAAATCTGCCGGAGACTGCGGAGCCTGAGTCAAAATTGCCAGTTTTTGAGCAAATTCCCTGTGACTGAACTTTTTAATATCTTCACCATTAAAGGTTACATTGCCTTTATAACAGGGCCATATACGTGCTAAAGCTTTTAATGTAGTGCTTTTTCCGCAGCCGTTAGGTCCGATGATGGATGTTACCTTACCTTCCGGTACTGATAAACTCAAACCATGAATGATTGTCTTATCAATAATACGAATCGTAATCTCGTTTGCCTGCAAAATACTCATCAGATTTCCCTCCTTAGCAGAAATAAAAAGAAGGGAGCACCAATAAACGCCATAATTATACCTACCGGTAATTCAACAGGTGCAAAAACCACACGTGCAAAAGTATCACTAAGCGTTACCACAGCAATACCTAAAAGCCCTGAAGCCGGCATCAAATAGCGGTAATCTGACCCTATTATCAGCCTGGCTGCGTGCGGAACAATCAACCCCACAAACCCTAAGAGGCCAACGACACTGACAGCGCTTGCCGCCAATAACGCCGCAACGGCAGTCATGGCAATACGCGTAACCTCAACATTAACGCCTAGCCCACGCGCCATTTCGTCACCAAGCTGCAGAATATTGAGATAAGCGGCACCGATAAAAGCCAGCAGAACACCTGCAATAGCATAAGGTAAAATAATACTGACATGCGGCCAGCTGCGGGCAGCCAATCCGCCAACCATCCACATTAAAGCTCCATGTACACGGTCACTATAAAAAATCATCAATCCAGAAATACCAGCGCTTAAAAACGCAGATACGGCAACACCAGCTAAAATAATCCGTACAGGCTTGATACCATTTTTCCAGGCCAAAATATAAATACAGACAGCCGCAAGCATCGCACCAATAAATGCAGCCGGTGTAATCAGGTATTCCAGGGTAGGAAATAAAATCATAATCGTAACACCAGCCAAACCAGCACCACTGGAAATACCAATAATATGCGGATCAGCCAGAGGATTTCGCATTACCGCCTGCAATACGGCACCTGCAATTGCAAGATTTACACCCACTAACGCACCAACTATTGTACGCGGCATCCTGATATTCCAGATAATCTGACTTTGCGGTTCTAATGTTGGATTAGATAAAATATTAATGATCTGCGCTAAACTAATATCGGCCGAACCTTTTGTTAAGCTTAAAAAAGCACCTAAAAATGCCAGCATGGCAAAAGCAGCCATGACGATAAGCCGCCAGGCTGTACGTGAAATGCCAAATTTTTCAATTCTTTCCAAAGTATCCGCCTGATTATTTGTCATCCTTAAAAACCTCTGGATATACAGTTTTAGCCATGTATTTTACAGCATCCGGATAGTGCAAACCAGGATTGAGCAAAAATAATCTTTCAGGCAGTAAATATACTTTGTTATTCCGTACTGCTTCTAAAGATGCCCAGGCCGGATTACTTTTCACATCAGCACGCAGCCTGTTTTCTATCTCTTCACTGTCGCCCATAAAAGTAATAAAAATAATTTCCGGATTCTTTTCTACTAAAGCTTCCATACTATACGGAGTCTTCTCCGGTTTTCCTTTAATAGGCGTTGCCCCTACAGCAACATTTTGAAATCCCAGCATTTTGGCAACGCAGCCGGCAATGCTGTTTTCCAGCTCAACTGTCACATTAGAAGGAGTTGCATGCATAATAACAATACGTTTTCCATCCTTCGGTAACTTTTCCGTCACAGCTTTAACCTGCTGATCCAGTTTCGCAGCAGCAGCTTCACCTTTTTCTGGTACACCATAGATTTTTCCCATTAAAATAAGTTTATCTTTTACCTCATCATATGTTTTTGGATTGATTGCAATAACAGGTATTTTATTAGACTCCAAAAGCGGAAGAAATTTCTCATGTTGATTTTTATTAGCAATAACCAGATCAGGCTTTAAGCCGATAAGACTCTCCATATTAATATTATAAACAAAACCGACCTCAGGTACATTTTTCATGGCTTCCGGCATTTCTCCTATTTTTGACGACGCACGTCCAACGATCTTACCGCCTACAGCATCAATCATATTCAGGTATGAAGTTGCCAAGCTTACAACTCGTTCAGGTTTTTCAGGCAGTACTACAGTACGCCCTGTATCGTCAGTAATAGTTAAAAATGCTTTATCATCACTGGCAGGTTTAGTATTTTCAGCGTTTGGACCACAACCGCTAAAAATAGTCAGACACAATGCAGCAGCAAGCACTGCCCTAAAAATTTTCATTATTGCTCTCTCCCTGCAAAATTAAGAAAGCCTCCCAACGTCAGTTATCGTCAGAGGCACTCGTAACGTCTTATTGATTACCGTTTCATAATAGCATAGATTCCTACCAGCGTCAAGGAAGTTCGCTTGTTCTGGGCCTCTAACTTTGCTATAATGCATAGAGGAAACGGAGGTATTTTAAGTAATGGAAATTAATGAGATGATTGCCCGCATTAACATTTTAGCCCGGAAAAAACGCAGTGAGGGTTTGACAGAAGAAGAACAGTGCGAACAAAAAGCATTATATAAAGAATATTTAGGCTTTATCCGCGGACAGGTCAAGCAACAGCTCGATAAAATAGAAATAGTCGATGAACTGCCGTCACAGCACTGATATGGAGTTTAATTTTTCATATACTGTTTTTTACGAAGACGAATATCTGCTGATCGTCAATAAACCAGCCGGAATGCTGGTCCATCCGACAGTAAAGGAAGATGGCAGTACTCTGTATAACTATGTTGCACATTACTATAAACAACAGGGATTATTACACAATATCCATCCTGTCTCACGTTTAGACCGCAATACTTCAGGTCTTGTCATTTTTGCAAAAGAACCACGAATCCAGTTTCTGCTTTCCCAGCAGGAGGTCATAAAAAAATATTTAGGAATCGTTACAGGAACATTACCAGCTGACAGTGGCATAATAGAAGCTCCAATTGCCAGAAAGGAAGGCAGCATTATTGAGCGCTGTGTTTCTCCAAACGGAAAATATGCCCGTACTGATTATAAACTTATCAGCCGCCGGGAACATCTCAGTTTGCTGGAACTGCAGCTGCACACTGGCCGTACCCACCAGATACGCGTACATATGGCACATATCGGCTGCCCGCTTTATAATGATAACCTTTACGGAACACCAGGACCGCAAAGCCGCCACGCTCTGCATGCTTATTACCTGGGCTTTAACCATCCTGCAACCGGTATTTTTTTAGAAATATCCTGCGCCTTACCCAACGATCTTTTCAAAATTATATACTATTAAAGTATAGAGTATGCTATAATTAATTACAACAAAAGACAAAAAGGAGGCTGTCCTATGCCACTAGTAACATCTGCTGAAATGTTCAAAAAAGCTTATGAAGGCCATTATGCTGTAGGTGCTTTCAACGTCAACAACATGGAAATAATTCAAGGTATCGTCGAAGCTGCACGTGAAGAAAAATCACCTTTGATTTTACAGGTTTCGGCCGGTGCCCGCAAATATGCTAACCACATTTATCTGATGAAACTGGTTGAAGCCGCTATCGAAGATACTGGTTTGCCCATTTGCCTGCATCTTGACCATGGTGAAGATTTTGAAATCTGCAAAGCATGCGTAGACGGAGGTTTTACCTCTGTTATGATCGATGGTTCCAAACATCCATTTGAAGAAAATATTGAACTTACTAAACGCGTTGTAGAGTATGCTCATAATAAAGGCGTTGTCGTTGAAGCCGAGCTGGGACGCTTAGCAGGCGTCGAAGATGCGGTTAAAGTAAACACAAAGGACGCTACATATACAGATCCCGATCAAGCTGTAGAATTTGTTGAACGTACTGGCGTTGACTCTTTAGCAATAGCAATAGGAACCAGCCACGGTGCCTATAAATTTAAAGGTAATCCTGAACTTGATTTTGCCCGGTTGGAAAAAATCACTAAATTACTGCCAGGCTTCCCTCTGGTTCTGCATGGCGCCTCTACCGTTATCCCCTCCTTTGTTGAAGAGTGCAATAAATACGGCGGTAAACTTGACGGCGCACAAGGTGTTCCTGAAGATATGCTCTTGAAAGCCGGTACTTTTGGTGTCTGTAAGATCAATATTGATACCGATTTGCGTTTGGCTATGACTGCCTCTATTCGCAAACATCTTGCTACTAATCCAGCTGATTTCGATCCGCGACAATATTTAAAACCAGCACGCGAAGCAATCAAACAAATGGTAGCTCACAAGATGCGTGATGTTCTCAACAGTTCTAACAGACTGTAAATATAGCCGTTATCTACCCCTGCAGAAAATCTGCAGGGGTTTCTTTTTTAGTAAAATAAAATCCCGCTCTAAAAAAGAGCGGGATTTTATCTATTGTTAATCGATCATTGGAACAGTATTTGCAGCATGCTGCATAATATTGACTGTATAATCCTTGAGTCCGCGTTCAGCCAGTTGTTTTTGGGCCAGTGACCAGGCTTCTTCTAAAGTTTCTACCGGTATCTGACCAGTCTTTTTCACTGTATCAAAGTTTTCCTTTCTCGTTACGATATAAACCGTGCTGTTTTGACATAACAGGAACAAACGATATGCAATAAAAAAGGGAATCGTAAATTTATTCCTTACAGCTTTTTCCATCTCAATTACATCATTGAAATGAAAGCTCTGCATATATTCAGGCGGATCATTGATTTCACGAGCTTCCAAAAGAGAAATAACGATACCGCCAGGTTTAAGTGCCATTTCTGCCGTATCATAGGTTTTAGAGCCCTGATAAAGATTGATATCCTTAGGAAATCCTCCTGGAGAAGCAATAACTACATCAGCCTGTCCCTTAACCTTAACTCCCTGGATCTTCATAACCTCTTTCGTGCCTTCCAGCCAAGCATCATACCAATGACCGGCAACAATACGAGCGAAATCACCATTCGTATCCATTACAGAATTCACAAGAAAACAAGGATTTACCAAAGCTGCTGCTTCGCACATATCATCGTTCAACCGATTATGATCGATTAAAGTCGTCCTTGTTTCCTGACTGATACCGGCACCTACCTCATCAGCCAATGCCAAAGCATGATTTTTCTGTATTGTTTCATCACCAGCAACTCCAGGCAGGATACTCTTTCGTCCACCGCCAAAACCTGCCATCAGATGTACAGTGATACCGCCGGTAATAATTACTTTATCTGCATCAGCAACATGTTTATCTATCCACACTGGTGTACCACGGCTCGTATCACCTACATGCACCAGGTCCTCCGCCAGACAGTCGTGCTGATATATTTTGATACGGTCTGCAACGTCCTTCCCGCAGACTGCAATATCCTCTTCTCTGGTTTGAGCACGATGTGTACCTTGTGCAATAACGATGCAAATATCTTCATCAGGCACGCCGCCTAAATTAATTTCGTCTATTACATATTTTAAAAATTCAGGAGTACGAATCCAGCCGCGTGTAATATCACTGACAATGACAGCGACTTTTTCGCCTTTGCTGACAACCTCCTGCAAAGGCTTGCTGTTGATCGGATTACGCAGTGCTTCAATAGTTGCTGCCTGAACATCATCCAGTTTAGGAACTTCATTCCCTTCAATTACCTGCAAAATATGTTCTTCCGGCAAGGAAATTTCCTGATAACCCTCACCGATACCAAATTTAAATGTTTTCAATGCCATTTCTTTTCCCTCACTTGTTTTTATTTGAACATTGGCACGGTATTTACTCCGTGCGGCATAATGTTGACTGTATAAGTTTCTGCCTTGCCCTGTGCCATTAATTTTTTCTGTGCCAGCGTCCATGCTTCCGCCAAAGTTGCCGCAGGAATCTGACCTGTTCTGCGCACTGCGTCAAAGTTTTCTGGCCTGGTAACCATAATAACAGTAAACTGCTTCGACATACAATACATATAGAAAGCAATATAAAATGGTATCGTAAAACCAGCCCGCAGTTCTTTTTCCATACTTAATTCATCATTAAACCGAAAGCAATCAAAAAAAGAAGGCGGTTCATAAATATCAGGACAATCCAAAAGAGCGATAAAAATACCATTTGGCTGCATTGCCATTTGTGCCGGTGCATAAGATTTCATTCCCTGATACAGGTTGATATCCATAGGATAACCGCCAGAAGAACCAATAACGACATCAGCTTTGGCTTTTGCTTCCACTCCCTGCAATTTCATCACTTCCTGAGTACCGGCATACCAGGCATCATACCAGTGGCCGGCAACGATACGGACAAAATCTCCTTCAGCATCCATAATCGAATTTACCAAAAAACAGGGGTTTAAGAAAGCGCAGACCTCACACATATCTTCACTGACACGATTTCCTTCTATTTTAGTCAGATAGGTTTCCTGATTCACACCGCCGCCAACTTCATCCGTCAAAGCTAGCAAATGATTATGTTTGATAGTTTCCACACCGGCAAGCCCCGGCATAACACTCTTGCGCCCGCCGCCAAAGCCTGCAAACAGATGCGTTGTAATACCACCTGTTAAAATAACCTTGTCTGCTTCCACAGCTCTCTTATCGATATACACCGGCGTGCCTCTGCTTGTAGTTCCTAAAAAAACGTTTGCCTCAGCGCCATACGCATCATGGTCAAAAACCTGTAGCCTTGCAAATAAAGCATCACCTAAAATTAAACGTTTCTCTTCATCGTCGTTGTCCCTGTGTGTGCCAGTAGCAATAATTACAAAAATATCTGCATCAGGAATACCACTGTTATTTAGCTCTTCTACAACGGCCGGCAGATAATCTTTAGTCCGCGACCAGGTGCGCGTAATATCACTGACGATAAGCGCTACCTTATCTCCCTCATGCACAAGTTTGCTTAATGCCTGTGTCCCGATAGGATTGCGCACTGCCTCCAGCGTAGCCTGTTTGATATCGGTAATCTTAGAAACACTGCCTCCGTCAATGACCTGTACTACATGCTCTTCCGGCAATTCAATGCTTTCCATACGCTTACCGATGTTTAAATCGTATCTTTTTAAAGCCATATATGCTCTCCCTCAAAAACGGTTACGCTTCCAATACAGGCATTGTCGCCGAAGCATGTCCCATAATCGTAATTTTATAATCATCCTTACCCTGTTTGGCAAGTTCCTGTTGAGCAAGCAGCCACGCTTCTTCCAGGCTGGCAACAGGTATTTGACCGGTTTGCCTTACAAACTCAAAATTTTCCGGTTTGGTAACTAAATATGTAGTTAATGAATTTACGATACAGCGTGTTTTAAAAGCAACAAAAGCAGGTATAGAAAAATCTGCCCGTACATCTTTTTCAAACTGCAACACATCTGATTTTGAAAACCAATCTGTAAAAATAGCCGGTTCTTTAATGTCAGGGCATTCCAGTGTCAGTATCATGATACCGCCTTTTTTTACAGCAAAAACAGCATTCATATGAGCTTTGCAGCTCTGGTATAAATTCATATCCTTAGGACTGCCACCTGCCGAAGCAAAGACAACATCGGCCAGCTCCTTAATAGGTACGCCAGCCATAGCAACAAGATCCTTACAGCCTTTTTCCCATGCCTTATACCAGTGTCCTGCAACTACTTCATGCAGCTTGCCTTCAGGTGTGAAAACCATATTCACTAAAAATGCAGGGTCTAATTTTTTCGTTACCTCTACCATATCTTCATGTAAAGGATTACCCTCCAATATACCTGTCTCACAAAGAGGATTACAACCATCGCCAACTTTAGGAGCCAGCGCAATAGCATGATTGTGCATAATAGTAGCATGCCCGGAAACACCTGGCATAACAGCCTTACGGCCGCCGCCAAAGCCTGCCATAGGGTGCAGTGAAACTGCACCTGTAATAATTACCTTATCTGCTTCAGCCACATAAGAATCGATCAGGATCGGTGTGCCAAAGCTGGTCACCCCCAAATCTGTCAACTCTTCGTTGTTCCTGCTGTCATGCTGATGGATTTTGATCCTTTTTACGATATCTTTACCGCAAACAGCGATATCTTCATCATGTGTATGTGCACGATGAGTACCAGTGGCAACAATAATAGTAATATCTTCGTCCGGGACACCCGCAGCATTAATTTCGCTGATAATTACAGGCAAAAACTCAGCTGTGCGAACAAGTCTTGTAACATCACTGACGATGACAGCAACCTTATCACCTTTCCGGACAACTTTTTGCAACGGCTGGCTGGCAATTGGACAGCGCACAGCGGCCAAAGTTGCAGCAGCGATATCCTCCTGTACATCTGCCTTGTTGCCATGTATATCATACAGTACTTTTTCTTCAGGTAATGTAACTTCTTGAAATCCATTTCCATAAGGGAGTTGATATTTCTTCACTTCAATTTTCCTCCTCTATTTTTACACTAGTAAATTTATTATACTCCTATTTAAGTAAAAATAAAAGACAGATGTTTACAAAACATCCGCCTTTTACCAGTTTCTGTTGCTGCTCCAAAACTCCGATCGCAGCAATGCCAGCATTGTAAATAATTCCAACCGTCCAAGCAGCATCGTTACACAAAGCACAAGTTTACCAAACCAGTTAATATCAGCATAATTACCGGTTGCCCCTACTGTTCCAAAAGCAGGGCCAACACTGCTCAGGCAGGATGCGACGGCAAAAATTGATTCTTCGATTCCAAGTCCAGTTGAAACCACCAGAAGCGACATAACGGCTATCGTCATTATATATACAAAGAAGAATCTGCTGATTGCTGCGACTACTGCAATCGGCATCACTCTGCCGTTAAAATTGACTGTTAAAAGCATCTGCGGGTGAATAGCTCTGCGCAATTCTGCCGCAATGGCCCGGCTCATTACTACAAAGCGTCCTACTTTAATACCACCTGCCGTAGACCCTGCACAGGCTCCGACCAGATACAACAGACACAGCAGCAGCTTAGAAAAAGTTGGCCATGTATCATAATCATAAGACACATAACCTGTCGTAGTCGCAAATGAAACTACCTGGAAAAATGCGCAGCGCAAACCTTCAAAAAACTGCAGCCCACCGCTGAAAAACAGATTCAGAGTAATCAAAAGTGTTAAAACAGCGATGATCATCATATAAGACTTAAATTCACTGTCACGCCACAGTGTTTTAATCCCTCTCTGTGTAACAGCATAATACAGAGCAAAGTTACCGCCGCCTAAAAACATGATCATCGCTAATACTACTTCAATCGACACACTATTGTAATGCATGGCACTGTTATCATAAGTAGAAAATCCACCTGTGGCTATTGCCGACATCGAATGATTGATCGCGTCAAAATTAGTCATCCCGCAAATAACCAAAAAGCCAGTACCAATAACGGTAAATAAACAATAAATAAAAAATAATGCTCCCGCTGTTGTTCTGATACGCGGCAGCAGCCGTTCCTGCCCAAAGCCGCTTACCTCTGCATTAAAAAGATGTACAGATCCGCCTGCTACCTGAGGCAGTAAAGCAATAAACAGTACAATGATACCAATACCACCCAACCAATGCGTAAAACTGCGCCAAAATAAAACTGTTTTTGGTACGGCTGCCAGATTAGTAATAGCTGTAGCTCCAGTAGTAGTGAGACCAGACATACTTTCAAAAACAGCTGAGATAGGGTCCAGGATCTGCAAAAACGCATATGGCAGAGCACAGATAATACAAGTCAGAATCCAGGAAAAAACAACTGTCGCAAAACCTTCACGCAGTGATATATTTTCTTTTTCATCAAACTTTCCATATTGGACAAAGCCCAACCCTACAAAAAAAGCTGTAAAAGAAGTAATAGCAAATTCCACAAAAGAACCGTCTTCATAAAAAATCGCCAGTCCCACAGGAAGCAACAATATAGCACTCAGCGCCAAGCTGAGCCTGCCCAATAAAAAAGCTATCAGACTGAAATTCATAAAAAATACAGCCTCCAAGGACCTGCCTTTACCAGTTGCGTTTTACACGCCAGAAATCAGGTCTCATAATAATGAGTAATGTAAAAATCTCTAAACGCCCTAAAATCATTGCTGCAATAACTACTAATCTGCCAAAAGTAGATACATCTGCATAAGTAGCCGTAGGGCCAACGATACCAAAAGCCGGGCCGACACTGCTCATACAGGCAGCAATAATACCCATAGAATCAAGCATCGAAAGTCCAGTCAATGAAATCAGCAGTGTCAATGTCGAAAAAACTATCATATACAAATAAAAAAATCTTGTAACATTGCCTACAACCACAGGCGGAACATTGCGTCCACCCATTTTTATACTGTAAACCAGTCGTGGATGGATCGTCCTGCGCAGTTCTGCCCATGTTACCTTCAGCAAAATCACAAAGCGGGAAACTTTCATACCACCTGCAGTAGAACCGGAGCAGCCTCCGACAAACATTAAAAGTAACAGTACATAACGGCTGAAATCAGGCCATAAATTAAAGTCACTGGAAGCAAAACCAGTTGTACTGGCTATTGATACGGTTTGAAATAACGCATGTCTGAAACTGGTAGCTGCATCAAAATAACCGGTATAATACAAATTCCAGGTTATCAAAAATGTGGCGATACCAATAATCCAAAAGTATGCCTTACGTTCTGTATCAATCCAAAAAACCTTAAAATTGTGCTGATATATCTTATAATAAAGAGCAAAATTCAAACTAGCGGCGACCATAGCAATAATAACGATCATTTCGACATAAACAGTTTCAAATTCCATCAGACTTTCGTACTGATATGAAAATCCTCCTGTAGCTACAGATGCCAGCGCCAAATTCATTGCCATAAACCAGCTCATACCTGCTACCTTTAAGGCTACTGTTGTAATAATAGTAAAAAATATATAAACAGTAAAAATAACGAAAGCCGATTCCTTGATTTTCGGAAGTGTACGTTCTGCAGCCGGACCGGGAATTTCAGCGTTAAATAAATAATTAGCGCCGCTGCCTACCTGAGGCATAATCGTAATAAATAACATAATAACACCGATACCGCCAGTCCAATGCGTCATACTGCGCCATACCAGCAGGCTGTCAGGAAAGTTGCTCAACGATGATAAAGTAGTTACACCAGTAGTCGTAAATCCTGAAGTGCTTTCAAAAATTGCACCTACAGGGCTGACAAGTCCAGACAGATAATAAGGAATAGCCCCTAAAAAACAGACCAGCAGCCAGCCGCAGCCCACTGTTGCCAAAGCCTCGCGCAAATTAAGATGAGCACGTTTGTTCTTTTCACCATTACCTATCAGCGCACCACCAATAAATGCACAGATCATAAAAGAAAAGATAAAGCCCAGGAACATGTATTCCCCTAACAACAGAGCCGTTATCATCGGCACGACCATTGCTACGGCACAGGCGATGCTCAGCTTACCCAGCAGATACATCACAAGCCTGATATTCATTGATTATCCTCTACTTTCAAAAAACGGCATAACGCGTTTTACAAATTCACTCTTGACGAAAATAATAATTCTATCTCCGGCATATAATACCGTATTACCATTAGGAACTACGGCTTCATTATCGTGAACTACTGCACAGACCAGACAAGCCCGCGGCAGCTTGATATCCTTCAAACTTTTACCTATGACCTCACAGTCATCAGGTAGAATAATTTCTAACGCTTCTGCTTTTGCACCTTCCAGCAGTGAAACAGAAACAATACCGCCTTTGCGCACAAAACGCAGCACTTCGCCGGAACTCAGCAAACGTGACGAAAGTACGATATCGACACCGACCTTCTCCATCAGCTCCACATATTCGTTACGGGCAACACGGACGATAGTTTTTTTTGCGCCCAGGTGCTTTGCCATCAGTGCCAACAGTAAATTCAGCTTATCATCTTCAGTAATGCAGATAACGACATCAGCCTCGGCAATGCCTTCTTCTGTCAATAAATCAATATCTGTGCCATCACCACACAAAACAATACCATTTTCCAGCTTTTGCGCAATCAGCTGACAGCGGTCTTTATTCTTCTCAATAACTTTAACGAACAGCCCCTGCTCTTCCAGCATAGGAGCCAAAAATCTGCCGGTGCGTCCAGCACCTATGATCATAACCCGTTCTATTTTTTCATAAGTATTAACGAAAGTTTCCTCAAATTCCTTAATAGCACTTTGCTGTCCAACAAAATAAACATTATCACCAGGCTCCAGCATATCATCGCCATGAGGAATAATCATCTTATGCCGGCGAAACAGCATAGCAATCAGTATCTGCTTGGGAATTTCCAAATCTTTCAGAGGTACACCTACATACGGAGAAGCGTCGCTCATCCGCGCCTCAAACATCCTTACCTTGCCCTCGGCAAAATCATCTACATCCAAAGCAGAAGGAGTCATTAAAATATGATTTATTTCAGTAGCAGTAATGCGTTCCGGATTTAAGATCAAATCAATATTCATTCCTTGATTAAGTAAATCCTTCGCAGTCAAAGCATACTCCGTATTTCTGATACGGGCAACGGTGTGCTTGACGCCATAGTTTTTAGCCATCATACAGGTAACCATATTGACTTCATCACTATCCGTAGATGCGATCAGCACATCGGCGTCTCTGATATCCGGATCGTCCAATGTATTAGGACTGCATCCATTGCCGCCAATAGTCAATACATCCAAGGAATTTTTTACTACCTCGCGACGTTTTTCATCGATTTCAACGACTACCACATCATACTGATCTTCGGCCAGTAACTGAGCAATACTGTACCCCAGTTTGCCAGCTCCGACTATTACTATACGCATATAAATTCACCCTTATTTCCGACATTCATATAACTAGAGCAATTATATCATAAGTTTGTCAAAAAAACACCTAAATTACCTATACATACCAGTGCTGAAAGTCTTAGACACAAAGAAATCCCTGAATTCAGCAATAGAATTCAGGGATCTTCCATTTATTATATTCCACTATCTGCTTATTATTTTGCACTAAAGCTTGTCATAATATTTTGATAGGCTGGAATGTATTTTCCAAGTAAAGCAGCCAGCCCTTCCATATCGTTACGCCAATCGCGATGTAACTCACAGGCGACGCTAAAGAAGTTTACCAGCTGTACGCCCGCAGCTTCCATACGTCTCCACGCAGCATCACGTACTTCTGCATTAAAGGTACCGGAAGCGTCTGTTACTACAAAAACTTCATAACCTGCTTCAACAGCTGATAAAGCTGCAAAGGCCACACAGACATCAGTTACGATACCCGCTATAATCAATTGTTTTTTACCAGTCTTTTTGACTGCCGCAACAAACTCTTCATTGTCCCAGGCATTAATCTGTCCCGGACGTCTGATAAGTGGAGCTTCAGGAAACATTTCTATAATTTCAGGAAGTAATGGACCATTAGGGCCATTATCAAAACTAGTAGTGAGAATAGTAGGAAGATTAAAGAATTTAGCACTGTCCGCAAGCGCTAAAACATTATTCTTAAATTGAATCGGTTCAAAATCCCGAACCAGATTAAACAATCCGGTCTGATGATCAATGAGCAAAACAGCAGCATCATTTTTATCTAATCTTTTGTATTTAAATGACATATAAATCACTCCTTAACGGTCTTATTAATATTTTTATTTCTTTCAAAGATCTTTTACTACAGCGAAGGGATCCTCTTGCTAAGATTAAGATAACATATCCTGATAAAATGTACAAACGACCATAGTTAAATTAATATGTCATTTAAGAACTTATCGATAACAATAAGTTTTTAAAGTATAAGTAAGGGTTAAACAATAAAGTTTCTCCATAAAAATAAATATTCCGTTTATTCAATTTCAGTATTTATAACAAAAAAAAATAACCATACCGTATGGTATGGTTATTTTCTAACCGGCAGCTTTCTATCCTCCCAGGCCGCTTCCAGCCAAGTACTTTCGACGTTTAAGGGCTTAACTACTGTGTTCGGGATGAGAACAGGTGGATCCCCTTAGCTATCGCCACCGGATTGTTTCAGAAGGTTTTCTTTAAGCCTTCAAAACTATATAGAAGAGTACAAACTTTTGAGTTC